>Ga0247741_1000055_pt1 | contig 93584 bp, 134 predicted proteins | sample UWRJL213509R2_FD_180945 | JGI IMG/M metagenome (GOLD analysis project Ga0247741, IMG submission 180945) | Plant litter microbial communities from Arlington Agricultural Research Station in Wisconsin, United States - UWRJ-L213-509R-2 | ecosystem: Environmental > Terrestrial > Plant litter >... | reverse complement strand
CGAGTCCTGCTCACACCATCTGAACGACGCCGCCCATGGATTCTTTACCTGACGCCCGGATTGATGGCCGCCGAAGTGACCCATATCACTTTGGTGGTGCTTTTCCTGGGGCCAATGCGACGCATCTTACTACCAAAGCTTTCGAGCTCTGTCCCTGAAGATAGTATAGACTTCTCGGGCTGGAAGTTAGGCATATACCTAACCCTCCTGTGCTTGAGTGTCCTCCTTCTGGCTCCGCTGGAGGTCATTGCCACGAGGCTGGCTATTCAGCGGAATCATGCCTCCGCTGAATACAACTCGGTTGCTCAGGAGGCGGAGGGTGACACTGAAGATGTTCCAGAGTACTCCGGTGCAGATGAGGATGTCATTGGGTGCGTTTCAATCTAGGATGTCTTTGAGCTTTTTTTTGACCGAAATTTATATCTCTAGTCTGCGACAAGAAACTGATCCTTACCTTGGTTTGGTCGATTGTGCGAAGAGAATAATTGATGAAGAAGGCTGGATGACTCTGTATCGTGCGTGGTGGATAACTCTTCTAGGTAGCCTAGGTAGCTCTGTCGCTTGATCTTGATTAATCTTTGGTGCAAGTTGTATACACCTTACTGAACTAATTCTCAGACCTTGAATCATCTATTTGTGCGGTCTAGTCTGATGAAATGAATTCCTTCCCACTCGGTGTGTCTTAATAATGGGGCCTCCACAGGCTTCGCCGTCGCAGCGTACAGCACCTTGGTGATCGCTTGGTTATGCACAATTATTCACGCAGACCACTCCATATAGACTTCAGCAAAGGCGGCCTAGGCCAATGCATTGGCTTGAGAATCTAGGAACGCTCTATCGGTCCACCTGTGGTGGACAATTGCGTTTTATCATATCATGTGCAACTTGGACCGTTGATTGATAGCTACATGCAGGCGCTGGGAAAGACCCGAACCTGTATCTCAATTCAGTTTCATAGATTAGGCTTTCATCCTGCCGCCGGCCAGCTATTTCAACATAGTAGGCAACGTTGTCTACGATCCAAAAATAGTCTGGATTGGCCAGCCAATGGAATTATGACGTGCAGAAACGTACCGGACATCCAGGACCTTATCGAACGGAACTCGACTCTTCTACAACATTTCATCCGCACACAGCCTTTTCGTTGGCTCACAGAGCAAGTTAGCCGGTGGCTGCGAACTCGAGGAAAAATTCTACGGCCTTCTACTGCTCGTTTCACTTGCATCGGTACCCCAGAGAGGTCTTTAAGCGACTCGCACTCCATCTGAGACTCAACTCGATCTACCACGCATAACAGAAGGACATCCTCCCGCCGGAGAAAGAAAGCATGTCAGATTCATGACAGCAGCGCCCAGACAAGGTAACCAATCGGACAATAACAGAAATATTTAAATCCTTATCAAGTAACTGTATCCTCGGCCTTAAACGCACGACAAAAATTGGCGCCACTTGTATTGAGCGAAGTCGTGAGACTTGGAGGTCTACAGTCCACCATCACTCTCTATGGACCTTCTCATCCTCTTATTATCCGAGCTGTCCTCTAATATGCTACCGGAAGGTGCCAGTGCTGCTCACAGCGCTTAGCACAGTAGCTCGTCGACGACCTCTTGAGTCTGCTCATTGCTACCATGGAGGATCGCTCAGAGTATCAGGGATACTTTGCTCGCACTCTCTGATTATCCCATGCTGATGCTGCGATCACAAGTCTCGATGACACTCTCCAAGTCTTCTATTCAGGCTCGATGGGTCCTGCATCTACTGGCAGATCAGGGCAAACCTTAGGCAATCTGCTCCGCTACGTTCCGCGGATACGATGTCATGGTTCCCAAGCATTCCGCCGGCGTTGAGCCTCAGGTTACAGTTTACTCGGCTGAATTGGGGACAATATCTATTCAGCCGATCTGACTTAAGCCTTTCTCCTCCGATGCGATCAGACACTCCTGGGCCCACTTGGTACGGAGCGCCGTCAAGATGAGTGATTCATGCGCTTTCTTCTTGTTTCTCACGTAACGCATTCGTTTCTGATATGGACTCTTCCCGAGATCTTGGAAAGTTACCATGCTCACAAGTGTGTCTTGTGTATGAGGTCTTGGGGATCTACTACCTCGATCTCACAGTCCTTCCAAACATTGTATCTCAGACGCCAAGCCCCAATTAGATGGCTACAAATACTTTAGATCGCCTTCGTGATCCTCCTGGTACTATCCCCTCGCCTCACCTGAACCTTCACCCACCCTCCACTTAATCATGTCTACCGAGCCTACTACGCGTAAGAAAAGGAGCAACACAGACTCAACACCTGCTCCCGATGGCGACCACCGCAAACGGTGAGTTATCTCTGCAGTACCCATTGGTCGACATACTTATCGCTATCCACAGCCGCCGTAACAGGACGACACAGTCTTGTCTTAACTGTCATACGTCCAAGCGCATGGTAAGTACAGATAAAAATAATAAAAATAGAAATCATTTAAGCTGTATAACAGTGCGATCGAAAACGCCCTGCTTGTGCACGGTGCACACAGCTCGGATTGGTGGGTTCCTTTGGCTATGGCGAACGACAACGTCTCACCTGCTTCTTTCAGACTGGGCTGTGCGTCTATGAAGTTGACGACCCGAGTCAAAGAGTAGATGCTCAGGATGAGAGCTCTCGACTGCTGAAAAGAGTCGCTGAGCTCGAAGGGGTCATTCGAGAGGTGGATACAGCCAAAATTTGCTCTCTGCGTATACTGATTGATCTGAATTATAAAGCTTAAGAACAAACCTCATCCACGCTGGGCGCAATCGTCAAATTCCGCGGAGGACTTCGAGAAGTGGCATTCTCGCCCACAAGGCAGCGACGAGTCTTGCTCATCAAACGCTCCATCTCCTCCAAATTCGTCCTCTTCATCTGAACGAGGGGACCCCACTTCAGTTGCGCCCACCCTGCTATCGCCTTTCGCCAAAACCGGTCCTGGCTTTCCGAACTCAATTCATCTTCAAACCGGCGGTGACGGTCGACGGAAATCCGCTTTCAGCTCTCTGTCTCCGCTGAATACACCTCCATCACCTGCTCTCTTGACCCCATCTGATGAATATCCCCTCTCTCACATCGGAATTTCCAATCAGGGATCGATGCCCCTCGCCAGCGACTATGATCTGGCCTCCATGTTTCTTTCGTATCCAGGACTTATTGGATGCAGTGATGGCCACTTCTCGCCAATGTCTGAAAATAGACTCGGAAAACAGGCCAGCCATTGTGGGTGTCTCCATGATGCCACAAGCTATAATGCTATGCTCGAGCTGTCTCTTCGACTGAGGAAGGCATCGGAGATTCTCTCTAAATCTGCGAGCCATCATGTCGGAGGACAGTGTCAATTACACCAGCGTGTCTCTGAGTTAGATAGCTTCACGACGTATGTTCATCTTGTATAACGTCCATGGGTTTGACTGACGATCTATCTTATCACAGGAATGCTCTCGGTGATATGTCTGCCAGCCCGGGAGACTTGCCTGACCCAGCAACTTTGCAAGCTGGATATGCATCCCAGATCTTCTCAGCGCGCTCGTCTCCTCAATCCAGAGGTCAGAGTGTGCGATCGTGGGATATCATGTCTTCTAATGCGAGCTCCCCACTGCCGACTCCTTTGGATGATTCTTTCATGACTTGGGAACCACCACGCAGAACTTGAGAGGCCTGTTGACGCTTTCTTGCACGAACATTATTTATTTTCATAACGACATATCCATATTGGTTGTATTACTACTTAAATCAGCTGTACACATATATCCGTGCCATGCATCGTAGAATTTGGGCACCCGCAATCTATTAGAGCTTTCCTCCCAATATAGCAGGAGCATGTCCGTTTCTGGAAATAAACGCCATTCTGTGCGTATCTTGGGTTGGAGCATTGATTTACTTCGTACTATATTAAAAAAAAGATACGGCTCTTTCCGCGGCCTGAACAATTGAAAGATGGTGAAGGTTATAATTTTGTGTTCTCGACATCTCCCACTGGCAACGACCATGATGAAGGAGCACCTGGAGCAATACACCAAGAGATCCAGTGCCCAAATTCTAGGGTAACAACTTTGGCATTTCTTCCTACGGATAGAGGGTGACTTTCTTTCGGTAGCCACGGTATGACCTAGACGGAGAGTTGCAGGAGCACTTTGCACGCTTGGGAATCAATGTCGTAAGAAATAAACTCCGTTCCTGGCCGTGGGTGCTGATGGATATCGGTTCAAGGCAGCGTTATAAGAGACCAGAAACAAGTAACGGAACAGAGTGAGGGACATCTGCATTTTAACAAGAATGTTACACGGAGCGTTGGTAATGATTTGGGGGTTAGAGAGCGTGAGTCCGATGAACGGAAGATAGTCCGAAGGGTAAGTCTTCTCATCGCTTACACTGCGATCGACATGATTCCGTCTAGAGCCAATCGAGCCGCCGGTCACGGCTCAGAACTCTGCGAAGCAAGGTGCAAGAAGCGTGAGGGTTTGGAGGGGTTTCATTATCCTAAGTTGCCGCAAGGAGTTGTCGTAATAGCCTTTCTAACCAAATGTTCAGGATCTCGACGCGGCCCATGTCAAAGCGCCTCACGGAGGTGAAATCCACTACGACTTGGACCACTGGGTTGTGATACACCGCGCCACAAAATACGTGGTTACTGAGTGGCGTAAACAAAGGGTGTTGTCCCTGCGCCGCGCGCAGTCGTCTTTCAAGAACTATCGCTCCCTGTCATCAGTATGAACACCGCCCAACAAATCTGTAGCGGGCGTCGCCAACAACACAACGTTGTGCGTTCATAAAGGACATATTCCCAAGCCTGCCACAGGCCACTGGACTCGTAGTTGTTACAGTTACAATGCAATGTCCCCATGTCAGAGTAAGAATATTACACCAAGGCCGCTTAAGTCACGGGTGGGAACATCAATGGCTCCGAAAGTCTGCCAAATCATGAGGAGCATCATGATGCGGGAACTGCAGAAGCATCTAAAAGTGCTGCTACTTATATGAATCGGCCAAACTCCTTGGTAGGGTGGTCATTTTCAAGAACCGAAGTCTCAGTTTTTCAGTGAGGTTCGTCAAGTTGGAGTAAGCGTTCGTGGATCGACGAGTGAAGGGACGAAAAACAGAGCATGACTGGAGAGAGTTAGACTGCTCAGGACAAGCAAAGATTGAAGGAAGGAGTCTGGTGGTATATCGTGGGAGTCGGAGCTCAAATTAGGAGCGGAACTTTCCAGTCAGTTCTAGACGCGCCATAACTTTGCGCTTGACCTCCAGAGTTCGCTTTCAAAGCTTAAACACACTCTACGTCTGACTGTCATGGCGTCGCATTTGGTGGGTTGGAAAGTAGTTGTCTAAATACCGAAAACTGACCCGCTCTTCTGTGTATAGGCTAACATCTTCGGTACTGAACAAGACAGAGTTAATTGCTCATTTTACTACAAAGTGCGTTCATCTTCTTACTCAGGCCATACACATTCTAAACCTCAATCTAGATTGGGGCTTGCCGTCATGGAGATCGCTGCTCCAGGAAGCACATCAAACCTCCGTTCTCTCAGACTATCCTCCTTCCAAACGTGTACCACAACCCTGCTCATGATCCAGTATGCAAAGTCACCGAAAAGGAGCTTCAAGAGGGTTTCGACGCGGTTTATGAAGATCTCTACTGCGAATTGTCCAAGTTTGGCCATTTGTTGGAGTTACATGTAGGTTGCACTACAAACTTGCTCTTTCTTGTTAAGCTGACCGTGTCATTAGGTTTGCGACAATGTTGGTGACCACTTAATTGGAAACGTGTACGCGAGATACGAATGGGAGACCGAGGCGCAAGCTGCCGTTGATAGCTGCAACGAGCGCTGGTATGCGGGTGAGTATGCTAGTATGCTATTGCGTGCAATGTGAAGCTTTTCTAATATCCTATAGGACGTCCCCTCTATGCTGAGCTGTCACCAGTCACAGACTTCCGTGAGGCTTGTTGTCGTCAAAATGAGAATGGAGAATGCAACCGTGGGGGATTCTGTAACTTCATGCATCTGAGGTTGGCTTCCAAGGACTTGGTTTCGCAATTGAACGCTGGACAGAGGCTCGAGAGAAGATTAAATCCCACAAAGACAGATTCTGGTGCGGGAGGCTGGGAACCTAGCAAACGAGAAGGAGGCAGAGGGAGGAGTGCCAGCCCTGCGAGGCGAGGGGGGAATACTGGCGAAGATCGTTGGACAAGGAAATAAAGCACGATTCCAATCCCACATTCGCCTCTCTTGCACCTTCCACCTCTTCGTTGTAGTACTGTATTTCAGGTCCTGTGCATATTTAAACGAGCCATTTATGGCTGTTCATAGGGTTGTGTTGCAATGACGGCCATTGTGTAACAAAACTGCAATTTAGTAAGTAGCCATTCATGTGTCGAAACGTGAGTCTCACCGATCTGCTAACGGACGAATTAACTTCCCTGAAAGTGAAAGCGACTTGATACGGGCAAAGGTTTCAACGTAAATGATTCTCGGTGCTGGCAAACCAATGAACTAGCCGGAGACGGTCAGATGATGATGCATCACAATGTATATGTTCTCACTTTGTTGATGTATACAGCCAGGCAAAGAATGAAACAAGTGCCTGGTCCATTGAGGATAAGCACGTCTGCAAAAGCAGAACGCCCCAAATTTGAGACAGTGGGTAATACGAAATGGCGGATGCAAAATGCGAGTGACTTCGCTGCAGAGAAGGGTGTTGACAGCAAACTCTGGTGCACTCTTCTTGCACGAGGGATAGTGAGTATCCGGTACTAAAATGCGTTTGATTGAACGACCTGAGAAGATCTGCCATAAACGAATACTGACGCTATGTGCTTCTGCTTTGGTAACTCTAGATTCAAACTCGATCGCCTTTTGAACGCTGAGAGTGTCACCCTCGCTCACGAGGTATAGTCTTTGGTTATATCGTTGTAAGTCGAGTGCAGACACAAGGGTCAAAGCTTCGCTTGTGTGTCCTCCTGAGAAAGAAATACGTTTAAATAAGAGGGCTGCTATAGATGAGGACTATGAGATACCTGATCCTAGAAAGATTGCCACCGTACAGGTTGCACGCCGTGGCCTATTTGCAGGACGCCTTGCCTGCGATTGCGGAAGAATGGCGTATAGCCGAAGCACAGAAAGAACAAATACAAGAACCAGAAGAGCGACCCAGAACATTGAATACAAGAAGTAGTTGGCGGAATATAGTTTGGGTAAAGTCTTGCTTGAGACCGTGACTCCCTCGTACCGTATCGAGGCCCAAGCGAGTTCTCGACGTCCACAAGGCGTAGCAAAGACACGGTAGTTCTGGCTTAGGTGGATTTCAACGGCGAAAGTTGCTGCTTAGGTCAAGGACGGGAACGAGAAGATGTCAGGCTGCACCATGACCCAATAAAGGAACTGGATAAATAACAGCACATAAATCAGTTCGCGTTCATCATCAAGTGTAACGAACACCATCGCATTGAAGAAAGCTAACACGTCCGTTGATCGTGTTTCCCGGTGGAATGTCAACGAGCGGTGTGATTGACGCGCAAAACGCGTCTGAGATCCGTCTTGCAGTGTCAGAATGTTTAGATCGTGGTCTGGTGGTTGCTGCCAAATGGTGCGTTGAACGAATATAAGTATTTCAAGAGCCTCTCACATACCATTCTTTCTCAGGGCATCAGAGCTCTTGCTATCTATCCCTCTATCCAAGAGGAAATCATTACAACCCCATCACCCAATGTCCGCATTCTCAACATCGACGCCTGCGAGGTCTCAATCACCGCAGTTGGGGGCTTTTGCAAGCCAGTCCCCGATATCAAGTCAGGTTGCGACTCAACCAGTGCCGCCAATGACTCCAGCAAATCCTCACTTTTCAAATTTGACTCATGTTTTTGAAGAGAACAAGGCTTTAGAATCTAGGTTAGAAGCAGAGGAGGACGATGAGATCCGGTCTGCTCGTTCAGCGTTTGAAAAACGAGATTTTATACATGCCATTCGCGTCCTGAAAGGCTGCAGAAGCTCGAAGGCTAAATTCATCAGCGTCTATTGCAAGTTCATTGTAAGTTGCCGAGATTCATTGCACCATAGACGTCTAACGTCTGGTGAAAGGCAAGCGAGAAGAAGGCGCAAAGAGACTGGCACAAATTGGACAGTACGTTCTTCACGTTTCTCAGAGGCTCAATTTACCAACGTTGCAGATAATCGGCATCAACCCCCTGTTCCGATCAACCAGTCTTTGGGAGACCTTTTAGAACTTGTCAAAGATTCGAGTGACCCCTGGCTACTTTTCCTGTGCGTCGCTTTCAACTACCAGTTGAGTAAACTATTGATGTAAGCGTCCTCGTTATAGCAAAGCTCTGCTTCTCTCCCGATTATCAAGGCGCGAAGAAGCTATAGAAAGTGCTTTGATGTCCATTCTCGGCTGCAAATGGAATTGGTCTGCCTGGACACTCCTGGGTACATGTATAGGTGATGGAGAAGAGGTCGGTTTTTTCACATCGAACGAACGAAATTTTCATCGATTGCTTTCTCAGTTAACTTCTCTTTTACAACTGATACCCCTACCGCAAGATCACCCTCTTGTTCAGCTCTTCCAAATCAAAACTCTCAATGAGCTCCACAATCCATCCGAACACGAACTCCAGCTGTGTGACCGACTCTTGAGCCCAGAGTTTTTCCCAAATAACCTATGGCTTATGGGTATGAAAGCACACGTCCTTTACCACCTTCACGGTAAGTGAGGTGGCTCCCTGGTATTTGGTTTACTCTAATCTCGTTATCTCTAGAATTTGTTCAGGCTGAGACTCTATTTGACAAGATTCTCGCCATTGATCCTGAGCGCATTGATGATATCGACATCTATTCCAATATCCTTTATGTAACTGATAATCATCTCAAGTTATCGAAGCTCGCCCACGAGTTCCTTGCACTCGATAAAGACCGACCGGAAGTTTGCTGTCTTATCGGTGGGTTGACAGGATCTGGTCTGAGGTAGCGAGCTGACCATCACGACATGCAGGTAACCACTATTCAATGCGCTCCGAGCATGAGAAAGCGGTCAAATACTTCAGGAGAGCCACTCAGCTGGATAGATCGTATCTCGCTGCCTGGACGTTGATGGGTCACGAGTACGTTGAGATGAAAAACTCACATGCTGCGATTGAGGCCTATCGTCGTGCCGTGGGTATGTCTATTGCTCTCAATCTGACTTGGGATTCGAGTAATATCTGCACAGACGTCAATCGTAAAGATTACAGGGCTTGGTACGGTCTAGCGCAGGCATATGAATTATTGAACATGCACCATTATGCACTTCACTATTACCAGCGAGCCACAGCTTTACGGTGAGTAATTTGTATCTGGCCTCACGATGGAAGCGGCTCATGCTTTCTCCTAGGCCTTATGATGTCCGTTTGTGGCAAGCAGAGGGAATCTGTTATGAGGAGATTGGAAGGTTAGTACCCTATTTTGAAGAAGAGGCCGGTGTTGACTTCGTTCGCCTCCCCAGACTTAGAGAAGCGATTGAATGCTTCAAAAGGGCACTAATAAGTGCTGATCCCCACGAGATTACTCTGCATCTCAGAATCGCTAAAATCCATCGCACGCTTGAAGAATATGCGGAGTCTGTAGCCTATCATCGGGGAGTGGTGGAGGTTTGCCAAGCTGATTGTGAGTTACATACAGAAATTTGGTGTGCCTTCTAACCCACTCTCCCGACGCAGTGCGGCCGATACAAGACTACTCTAAATCAATACTGGAAATAGCAGAATACGAACTGAGGACACCAAATGGCAACTTGACCCTAGCAAGAGATTACTTGGAACTCGTCGCCACGAGTAACGCGGAAGAAGTGACCAGAGCAGCAGAACTTCTCAAGGATGTCAAAGCGAAGCTGCAAGAACAAAGCGCATTGAATTCGCTAGGACCCGAAAGGTGATCGGAAAGGGAAGTGGGTGTGGTGCACTTGTATTTGTAGATTACCGGTAGGCGAAGCCGTTTATCATAGTTAGGAATCTGAGGTCTGTATTCAATATCTTAGAACGTGCGTTCATTGGTTGCGCCAAGGATGTAACTTCGTGTTTGGAAATAGCGCCACACTGGATTGGAATAGGTAATGCCTGCCCTGAAGAGAAGCACTGGTCACGAGCCCAGCTTAGCGCAAACTTCGACAAACCAGTCGGGCAGCCATGTCGACGGCTTTCTCTGCAAATTATATCTCTCAGACTCCAATAAATCAGAATGGCACCAATGGTCGTCTTGCGTCAATCAGCTCTGCTATTCCCTATGCACAACTGGCATCCTCGTCAGGAGCTTCATCATCAATTCAGAATGTCGGCGCGCAGGTCCACGCTAATCCGCTAGCATCATTGAAGAAGGCGATTAATAGTAAAAGGACCGTCGAAGAGCTCGAAGTCATGCGTGAAACTGCGGAGAGGTGGATACACTACATACTGGGACGCGATGGGTTCACTGATAGTGCCTCTCACTAGATTCCAAGCCCATCGTGCCCAGGATCAAGCTGCTGTTTCGCACCCAGATGTTGACTCGCCGTTTGAGGATGAACGCGACGTGGTTAGTCGTCTCCTTCCATACCACATATTTCAGCAACCACGAGACGACTTGGAACAAATCATATCTGGGAAGGGAAAAGAGAAAGCCGCCAATCGAGGTTCGAATGACGAGCTTCTTGGTATGTTCGCCAATTCTTGCTGGATACGCCTCTAATCATTTCTTAAGAAACCAAATTGGCGCTTGAATGCTACAAAAGGCGGCAAGATATTGTCGAGAGGTGGAAGCAAGTTAGGATCCGGTCAGGGAGGGTAGGTCCCAATCGAACTCCCCTACGTGTGCCTGTCATTGACGATATAGTTATGAATAGCGCGCAGCACCAGACGACCAAGCTTATTATCTGGCTCAAGTCGTCTTGGAAGCCGACCGTTCTGAGAATGCATGGCTATCGAACGAGCTAAGAAATGCTCGGGCAGAGGCCGAAAGAATAGAACGCGAGAAACGTGTTGCTGCAAACGCCGCTCGAATGTCGCATTTCTCAACGACACCGCAAACGATAATGCCTGCTATGCAGGCCCAATATTATCGAGCATATCCGTACGCATATACCCAAGCATATGGAAGCACAGTAGCTACTCCCACTCCCACTCCTACTGTATCAACATTCTCCGCAACCCCGGCTCCGGCTGCAAACTATTCACCATCGTCATCCACAGGCGCAATCCCTGTACAGCTTCCAGTTGGCTCCTTGCCTGCCTTGCACGCCTTGGGTATCATCCCCGTTCCTGCCGCATCGCTACCCCCAGAAGGACAGCCCCAACCACCAGCTGTGCTCAGAGGGTCTACTGCGAATGGCACAATTCTAAACTTGGAAATCAATGTATCACTTCTTCAGAGTGCGCAGATGAGTGGATTAGCGATGGTTCTGAATTCCTTGGTGGCAAGGGCAAATCATGCTGCTGCTGCTGCAAGTACTACGAATACGAATAGTACAGCCCCAGGCCCTGTCAAACGTGCAGACTCTAATACATCATGACAGTAGGAATTGTGATAATACAATGTTCTATACTTGTGTAATTCTAGACTTGTGACGGAGGTTCCCTAATCGGTGTGCCTGTGATTTCTTGGAACTTGTTTGTCGCCATCACCACTGTGATAGGTCTTTCTTCCCGTTCCCCATCTTCCAGCCTTGCCAGTGGACAATCCCCATTGCCATTGTTCATGGCCGACCAGGTTTCTGCGGGTGCAGAGGTGGCCCGCCCTCCTTACCAGTACGTCACGCGGAGAGGCAGCATCACCTTCACGCCCATCAGTGACGAGCCCGTGTCACCCACCGAAAGTACCCACCTCACCGACCCAGGACGATCCTATGGTACGCTTCCTGCGCGTAGACCGATCAAGTTGTCCGGAACACGCAGGACCTCCTCGCAACTTCCTATTTTGACCACTCTTCGTCGCACCAACTCACTTACGCCCACTCCATACTCTGCTAGTTTCCGGGATCTTTCCTTCGCTCGACTCAGTGCACGACCACTATCCACCTACGATGAGCCACTGCAGAACGCTGACGGCAAGATTACCGATGCTGACGCCAAAGTAAATGGTATCCGCGTTTGGTACGCATCTTATACCTCCATCGACTGGTTGCACGATGCTATCAAAGATTCCCTTCGGTTTTCAAAGTTGAGGAGACGAAAGTCATTTAGGTCGCGCCTTGAGCTTATGTTCGATAAGAGCCTCGGCTGGATCATTGTGACTATCGTTGGCTTCCTAACCGCCGTCATCGCTTTCCTCGTCGTTCGCAGTGAACAGTTACTGTTCGATTTGAAGGAGGGCTATTGCAGCAAGTCCTGGATAAAAGCCAAACGGTTCTGCTGCCCACACCTTGATGAAGACGAAATCGCATTCGGGAAGTTGTTCGAGGAACACTGTCCTGCGTGGAATTCATGGTCCACGGTCTTCTTTCCTAGTAATGGCGAGACGGGTGATGAAGCGGTTGACTATATTTCGTATACTGTAATCGCAGTACGTGAACTCCCATTGTTGGGTCGAGCTGTCAATGACAGTTTCCCGCAGCTTCTTCTGGCCTCGACTTCATGCCTCCTTACCCTCTACCTAACCAATTCGACGACCTTTATTGCAAGGAAGGACACAGTTTCATCCGGTGTACCCATCCAAATCTCGAAGGATGGTAAGACTGGAGAACCAAAACGCAAGGTCATGTACTACGTAAGTACGTTTCATTTGACTACATTGAGCAAGACGATGAACTCTCCTCTAGGCTGCTGGTAGTGGTATTCCGGAGATCAAGACGATTCTCTCAGGTCTTTTCCCTTGCTGCCTCTCGAGTGTTGTTGATTAACTGTTGTACTAGGTTTCGTGATTCACGGCTATCTTGGTGGAAGAACTTTGTTCACGAAATCTGTTGGCCTTGCACTGTCCGTCGCGTCCGGCCTATCTCTTGGCAAGGAAGGACCCTTTGTTCACATTGCAAGTTGCATTGGTAATATCGTCAGTCGTTTTGCCGGAAAATACGAAAATAACGAAGGTGGGTTTCCTGTGTCTTTCTTCTGTAATTATGGTAATCTGGATATAGCAAAACGACGAGAGATCCTCAGCGCCGCCTGCGCCGCCGGTGTTGCCGTGGCCTTTGGTGCTCCTATTGGGGGGACTTTGTTCAGCCTCGAAGAAGTCTCATATTTCTTCCCGCCAAAGGTACATTTTTATTGGCTGTGGTGCCAGCACGACTGACTGAAATTCCTAGGTCATGTGGAGGAGGTTGGTACATTTTTAATTTGGCAACGTTACATCAATCTCATCCGCGTGCCAGCTTTTTCTGTGCTATGATTGCTGCCATAACTCTCAAAATTCTCGACCCATTTGGCACTGGGAAACTTGTCTTATTCCAAGTTACATATGACAAGGTAATTTTTGGCTCTATATATGCGAACTGTAGCTCAAGTTGTTTTAGGACTGGCATGCTTGGGAGTTATTCCCTTTTGTCCTCCTTGGTATTTTCGGAGTACGTAGTCAGATTTTCTTCATCGCATGCCATGAGGTTGACTGTAATCAGGGCATATATGGCGCTTATTTCTCTAAGCTTAATTATCGGTGGAGTAAGAACGTGCGGAATAAGTCGTTCTTGGGTTCTCACCCGGTCATTGAGGTTGTTCTTGTAAGTATGCAATATTAATTACTCATACGCGTCGCTAAAATGCATGAAAGATCACTCTCCTCACCTCCATGCTCTGCTTCCTGAACCAATACACCAGAATGGGTGGGACAGAGCTGATCTACAATCTGTTCTCAGAGTGCCGTACTGGTTCAGGCAATGATCACTACGGGATTTGCATTGTCGACCCAGGCTCATTTAAGGTAGTGTGGCCAGTCGCATCATCAATCCTTGTCGCAATGCTGGTCAAAGGCGGATTGACGATTATTACATTTGGAATTAAACTACCCGCTGGTATCTTCATACCAACTCTTGGTGTTGGAGCATGTGCTGGCCGACTCATGGGTATCGCCATGGAATGGCTTCAAATGAACTACCCTAACTCCCGGGCGTTCGACGCATGCGGCGGCGACGCTGATTGTAAGGAACAAAAAAAGTATAAATGCAATCCCAAGCTCACTAACCTACAGGCATCGTTCCCGGTCTCTATGCTATGGTCGGTGCTGCGGCGACTCTTTCTGGTGTAACGGTGGGTACATTATTACGTCTTGTTAATCTTTTCTCATTAAAAAGCCAAAATAGCGAACAACTGTCTCGCTGGCTGTCATTATGTTTGAGCTGACAGACACTCTCACCTATGCTGTACCAGTGATGCTGTCGGTTCTTGTCGCCAAGACTGTGGCAGACGCATTAGAGCCAAAGGGTATATACGACCTCGTCATCGAACTCAGCCAGCTACCGTACCTGGACTCCAAGCACGAATATCTATGGGGTCAAGTTCAAATAAGTGATGTGGTGAGTTCCATGTTACTTTGTCGATTTCAGGCGCCTAACTGTAGTCAGATGGCACGCGAGATCGATGTCATAAGATTGGATCAGAAGAACACAGTCAGCAGTTTGAGGGCCAAACTCTCCGACATTGCTGTCACCGAAGACAGTGGCTTCCCGATTCTGCGGCGGGATGTCAACGACGAGGGTATGCGAATGGTGGGGTATATTGGGTCGAATGAACTCGAGCACGCTTTGAGTATGTTTCATGACACACTGTCACTTCGTGTCTAACAGCTTGTGTAGGCCTTGTACCTGATGACACAAATGACGAGATCCATTTCCATACAGCCTACTCCCACCATCTATCCACGTCTTCCATTTCATCGCTGCAAGAAGTTGGGCAAGCTACCGATCCCTTTGATTTCACTCCCTACATGGACCAGGTATGTGGCTTTCGGTCGCCTACTGAATCGGATGCTAAGCGCCTTTCAGGCTCCTCTTACCATGGCAAACAACTCTCCCATGGAACTTGTGCACCAAATATTCGTCAAACTTGGCGCGAGATACATCGTAATCACTGACACGGAAGGGCTATGTATGTTTTCCCGCTGTCATTCGGCTCCCGAACTTTACTTGACGATGGGATTTTTCACCAGATGAAGGCATAATTGATAAGAAGATTTGGCTTGCGTTCCTCAGCGAGTTGGAGGAAAAGTCATGAGACTCTATGATAGTCCACGTTATCCTCACGCTACGACCCCACTAGTGTCCTTGCTCTCACAACACATGGTTCTACCAATGATACCCCGTTTGCTTCTCTTCAAGCTATGGACAATTCATGTCTGATAAGACTTGTACATCGGGACCCGGAATTCGCATCGTTTAACCTATCGGGCTACTTGTTGTACCGTCGTAATTTGCTTTCTGCCGTAGCTTCCACTGCAATGCCACTTTCGTTGAAGTTTCAAGTAGCTCGTCGGCTCCGAGCCAGACTCTTTGTTTGGATCAGGTTGTCTATGCCAAACAAGATTTCACTTTGAGCGCGACTTAGATCGTTTGCAACTCATCCTCAGCAATCATGGCAGGCTTGGGAGTCCCCATCAAATTGCTGCACGAGTCTCTGGGACACATTATCACGGTAGAGCTGAAAACTGGACAGCTCTATAGAGGAAAACTTGCCGAAGGTGCGTGGTTAATGCAGCTGATTGCGATTGAGAGGTACTAACAAGAATTCTTTTTCTGATTCTCTGTTGCGATTTTGTCAACGTCTCTTGTTGAAATTCGGCAATCATAGCTGAAGACAACCTGAACATATCGCTAAAAGACATCACCGTTACTGGCCGCGACGGACGTGTATCTCAGCTAGATCAAGTGTACATCCGGGGAAGTATGGTTCGTTTCTTTATCGTGCCTGATATGTTGCAGAACGCGCCTATGTGGGTATTTGTTATAACGTATGTTGGTCCCTGGCTTACCCACACGTCTCCAACTTCGCAGGTTCAAAAGAGTGGGACCGAATGCGATGAGAGGACGCGGTATTGGTACGGCAAGAGGACGTGCGACTATTATGAGGGGTGCGTATCTTCTTGGCGTGCTTGCTCCGAGGCCCAGAACTGACCAATGCATGCTCTTGTCTTATCTTCTTTGCCGTGTTGGTACCATTCATCTTTCTTCAGCGAATGGTGGGTACCCGCTTCCGCTCTCAGCCCCACTGCTTCTCTCAGAAGACTTCACTGACGGTCTCTTCTTTTCCTTGCAATTTTAGCACGACGTGGACGCGGAGTTGCACCCCCTGCACGAGGAATCAGGCGTTAACGAGGCCTCTACCCAGAAGAAGGCTTGTACCTGTCCTGTGTTACAGGATTGTTCTCTAGTTGGCCTTCATAAAATAGGCTTCGTGCCCATGCCTTGCAAACGCAGATCGGAGACTAGGGGCTACTTGTTAATGTATGATGTACGACCTATAGCGCTTGTTCTCTGCAATGCTCACTATCAATGATCTACACTGTCCACCCACGTCAACCTCCCAGCGTCAAGCTTCGAGAACGATTCCTTCAAGGGTTTTTCCGTGCTCGTGGCTTCGTTAGCCACAAGGTTCTGGGACTGACACTCCGTCATTCAGCCAGCCCGAGGCTAGCGATCGCTTAGATTGGGATAATTTGATACCGGTATGTTGGGGAAGCCCAGGGGTGATTGACGATAGGAATGGCTATGAGATCCTCGAAGTGTCCATCGGAATGGACTGGTCCCAGAGACCTTCGGGCGTGGTATTCGACGTCATAACATCGACCGCGATCACGAACGGACGATGGACAGCGGCTCGGCGGTCAAGCGCCAGCCAATACCATGGCAAGAGTCGTGAGCTACTTTCTTGGGCGTCTACGATCTCGCTTCTCATGGCCACTACGTCGGGTTCTTCCACACAGGTCTTACATATGATTGTAAGAAAGGGCATGATAACTTGTACAGTGACGATGAGGATCTACGGATTCGCACATTGGAGGTGTCGTGTAAATTTGAGGGTGGTGGACAATGGTATAGCTTTGACGTCGTCCGGATCCCATTGCACTGTGTTCAGAAATCCGAAACTCTGCCTTTGAAGCTCCAATCTCCTCCTGGATCCGCCGCCCAACGGTTGACAGGTTCACGTTTGGGTCCCCCATGCTCTCCAGTCGCTGGATTGACCTCGCCTTCGAACTGAGCCTTGACGGGTGCACGGGCGTCTGGATGTACGGCTAGGTCTACATCCGGGTTGAAGTTTGACGATGGTGCGAGTGGTGTCTGTGCCTTTCGCAGGAGCTGTTCGAATTCGCGCTGGTCGTCGCGGGGTAGTGGAAGAGGCGAGGGTCGATTCATGGACACATTCCTGACGAAGAGCGACCTGGGCCTCAGGCGGAGACGCATGGTTGGTGTAAGTAAAAGAAATAAAATTCAATTAGCAATTGAAGTTAGTCATTCAATACAAAACCCGGAACAACGGCTTGACGCGTGTCACATGGTTCGCGCAGAAGGACCAATGCCGCTGAATTGAGGGGCTGATACCCATCCATGTCTTTTCCTCCTCCATGACGCCCTCCGATGATTCTCTGCCGCCAGCAAAAAAGAGAAAGAAGGAAAGAGCTTGCGATGCCTGTAGGCGCCGGAAAACCAAGTGCGATGGGCCAAGGATGGCAGGCCATATATGCTCAAACTGCATACAAACCCGAAAGCCATGCACCTACGTGTGAGCCTAGTTCACTTTTGGTCATGCGTATCATTGAGCCAGACTTTCAGAGAAGGATCAAAGCCTCGCGGGCCCCCGAAGGCGTATGTGAAGCTTTATTGACATCTTGCATCACGCATTAATCTTTTCTCCAGTTATGTGACTGGTCTGGAAGACAAATTGGAGGCGTTGGAGGCATTGTTGCGACAGGTTCGTCCATTTAGAGTCATGGAATCCACTGTCGAACTCACTTGGCGCGTCTACAAACTCAGATCCGTCCAGGCGAGGATTTCTCAGACGAACTCGGCCCTCTCGTTGTGCGCGACTCTTGGAAGAACGAGAGCGATTCCCCGGTTTCGTATTTACCGAATTCAGTCCAACATCAGTCACTATCCCCACGGGACATAAACTTCGTACCTTCCGGAAGTGGCAGCAGCAGTCGTGCTGCACCGTCCACACCCTTGATATCACCTTCGTCGCGAACTACTCATCTTGTTTTCCCGTCACAACGTCGTGCTAAACGTCACCGACCGCCAAACAACGCATACAGGGACCCTGAGCTCCTATCAGACGATGATTCTGAGTCAGCGGCCTCGACCTCTTCCTCAGACACCGACGAAATTGTTGTGAGCTCTGTCGCTGGAAGAACAAACGTTACGCTAGGCTCTTCGAACAACGATAACCAAGAGGACAACAGCATACGATTTCATGGTAGAAACACTACCGCTGGTCTTGTGGAGTCCACTCGGATTTTTAAGCATATGCACATGAAAGAACTCTTCAACGCGATAGAAACTCCGAGATCTCCGGACAATGAAACTGTTGCAAAAACAAGGAGGCCTCGGTTTTGGGCAAGACCTGCTGTAAGTCCATTATCACTTTCAGCCTTGCTCTATTTGACGCAGGACTGCTCTCGAGTGGGAAGTTGCCAATGATGACGATCGAATTGAGTCTGTGGAGAATATCGAGGACATGCTTGATCACTTCCCTCCTGATGATCTAGCAGCTGAACTGATTGAACTTTACTTTCGACACTCAAACACCCACTTTCCATTACTTCATCGTCCTACTTTCGACCGACAATGGAATGAAAAGCTGCACCACCGAAACGTATGGTTCATCTCCCTTTGCAGCGCAGTTTTTGCAGTGGCTAGTAAATGGTGTAATGATCGACGTGTACTCCCGCCAGCTTGCAAGCAGGAAGACGGTGATTTTGATTGGACTGGAGCTGGAAGGCAATATTTCGAACTCGCTTTAGGTGAGGCCATGTATTTCTTCTATGAAATCAAATTTAATGTCATTTTAAGGGATCCACGGTGCTCGACGAACTTTATTCCACCCAGCCAGTCTTTTCGAGGTACAATCTTTGATCGTAAGCAGCTAACTCTGATAACGGGAGAACGATATTGACAGTGCAATAGTTAATGAGCCTCTATTTGAGAAGCACAAAGTGGTTTACCCCAGCATGGATAACAATCAGTGTAGGCCTTCGCAAAGCTCAAGACGTGGGTGCCCACCGTAAGAAGGTTTATCGTGGCCAACCCACCGTGGATGAGGAACTCTGGAAACGTGCGTTCTGGCATTTGGTGGTTCTTGACCGTATTGTTGGTGCGTCTCTCGGCAGAGCAATCGGTGTTGCCGAAGAAGAGTATGTCTAAGCTTTTGCTTCAGAAAATTACCATTCGCTGATATATGCGAAGTTTCGATATCGAATTTCCCCTCGAAGTTGACGATGAACATTGGGAACCTGGCGATGACAGGGAACCTTTCAAGCAGCCTGAGGGCATTCCTTCTTTCGTAATGGCATTTAATCATTTCATCAAACTCACTCAAATCATGGCATTTGCACTAAAAACGCTGGTATGTGGTACTGACGACCTTATTATCAATGTTTCTGACCTTGTTTACAGTATGCATTTAAAAAATTTACTGCATATCGCGGAATGGTACCCCTGGATCATGACACTACCATGAAGCAGCTTGTGCCAGCATTGGCTGAATGGCTGCAATCTGTCCCTGTACACCGTACGTTGATTTGCATGTCTCGCATTGTAGGATCTAAATCGTTTTCCGTTAGTACGATGGGGCAACCAATTCACGCATCCTGTCTTTGCTCAGCAAGCTGCTATGCTTATAAACACCTATCATCTCGTCGAGATTCTCATCCATCGACCTCAAATTATCCTTCCTCTTCCTCCTCCTCCACCCTCAATATCAACAGGTCGACACGAGGCATGCTTCAATCCCATTAATGAAGACTCGGCTCTCACCCGTTGTCTACAATCAGCGCGGTCGTCTGCCAGAGTCGTCGAACGACAACTGCAACATGGTCTAAGCAATTACTACACCCCGGGGGTAATCCACGCCGCATATATATGCGCGGGGTTGCTCTTACTCAATGCATGGAACTTGAAGGCTCAAGAACGAACTCTGAAGATCCATGGTGTGGAGGACATCAAGCCTCCCATTGCGCAACGCATAGATGAAGATGTTGCAGATGCGAAGATATTTATTAGGGCCTTAGAGGAAGTCAGCCCTCGGTGGGACCTTGTACATTTACAACTGTGGGTAACTTCCTTGCTTTAACTTGCAGATCATTAACTTAATGTTGCAGAGACCAATTACATGAGACCTTGTTGGGATTAGATACTCCACCTAGTCTTGCTAAAAGCATGGGAGCTCGAACACATCAAGTTCCAAACCAAGCTCCCCATCCAAAGTACACCAGTAATGGGTATAGGCTACCCATGGCTCCTGACCACCACCACAACAAAACACGCCGCACCGTACCCCGCCCACCTCATTCGATTGATCCAACGACGAGCTCTGGTCCGCGGTCTCAGCCACCTCCATTCGTTCCATCTCAGTCCTTTCCTTCGTTTTCGCCACCATCTCACGGTCCACCACCGTACGGTAGAATTTATCGACAGCATTTGCCACACGATGTGCTCGAATCACAATCGGGCCCTTCCCATGGACGGGCTCGTGCCTATTCAATGTCGATGGCCACACCTAATGTGCCTGTAGGACACGACGGCCACTCCCTTCCTTATATTAGTAGTTCTATGCGGCGAACATCAGTTCCAAATTTGTCTGCTCGAGCAGCACAAGACTCGTGCCAGAAAGCGTCCAAGTATGGTACAAGACAACAGCTCTATACCATGGACGGCATGAGACGCGATGATGTTAATATGCATTTTGAGGAGGATGTTCAATATCCACCTATTCAATATGCGCAATCAAATCATACCACACCAAAGTCTTCTAATGGTGGTCATGACAGGGATTATTCGCGGTAAGTCCGTTTCACAGTAGCTATGAACCTTAGAGCTAATATTCGCCTTCTGCAAGCGATGGCTGGGACAGAGCTATGGGCTTGAGTGGATGGATGCCCCCTATAACGCAGCCTGCATCTTCATATGTCTCCACTAGCCAACACCTTGTTCACCCATCTGACTTTCCATACCCACAGGATCCCCCGAATCCTGCGTTTAGATATTAGTGTCGACTGCTGCTTCTCTTGCTTTGTCTTGCTTTCCTCACTATGTACTCTATCCGTACGATAATCCGTAATACTGGCAACTTTCAACTCTTTGTGTATATTTTTGGGGACCATGGTGAACGGCTTGGCCGTCTCTTTATTCGATGGTGCACGTTGTAAATACAGCAATTCAATATTGCAGAGCTGTGAATGCATAACCATAAGAGAATGAACCAATTTCAGGATAACAATCATGAAGGATATATTCTACTAGTACTCTAAAAATACAGCAAGGTCGTGAATGGAGACATGACACAATCATACGACTGGGGAGAAATTGCTAAGGTGTCAGCAATGGAAAATCTAACAGAGTGGAGATGCACTCACGCAGAACAGCGTTGATGCAACCGTCATTCTCGGGATTATTGGTGATCTGAGCATATTTCCCGAATACGACCTTGCCTCCTGCTGTGACCAGACCAAGTTCAGAGACGTTGACCTCAATCACGGTTCCTTTTGTCATAACTCCAAGTTGAGTGTACATGGGTGACTGAGGATTCTTTTTGACACCCAAGATCTGAAGCTGGAATGTCGCTTTCAGGTCCGCTAAAAAAAAGGTTCAGAAACCGATGATTGGGAGCAAAGGCAAGCACATACGATGCGTAACATTGGCCTTCTTGTACCGCAGCGCCATCGGCCTGATAAATCTCTCCATCTTCACAGGTTTTCTTGTAAATCCTTCTCCGACAAACGTAGCTTTGGTGACCATCCTCTTCCAAGCCTTGCTCTTGCTCTTTCCGGTCTTTAGAACCTTGAACATCTCGTCTTCTGCAATCCCTCTGACTTTCGGCAGTGGAACAGCATACTTCGCAGCTTTGTCCTTGCGTTTCTGCTTGATCGCACTTGACAGGGCCTTGGCGTCTTTTTGGCCTTCGCGATCAAGAAGGTAGGTGGGTAGGGCACCATCGGGCACTGTTCCTGCGTCAGGTTGCTTGACATTCCGTTCATCATGCGCCTTGAGCGTCTTTTTCATTTGAATTTTCTCGGCATGTCTCTTAGCGTGCAGGAGCTTGGCCTTGATACCAAAAGCCTTTTGTGCAACCGCAGACGACTTGTGAGCAGCACGAGCTTCACGCTTCCGCCTTTCGTGTGGTTCAGATAAGAGGTCTAAAGACAGGGTTGTAGTACGCACTTCTTTTCAAAATAATCTAAACGACGACCATGCCGTTTGATGTGCTCCTCGATATATTCGTTCTGAGAAAATGTTAATAAGTGTACAGATCGGTTTTCGGTTTCAGTCAATAATTACCTGGGGCTATAGAAAGTAGGGCATAAGTCTCGTTTTCTGGCTTTAATTTTTGTCGCTTACCATGGATGCAAGAATGAAGGAGTCGGGACCAAACAAGTAGCAACAGCAAAGGCGAGTTAAGAATGAGCACGTGCGCAGTGCTCCTTGGAACCTGTACTCGAGATTATGTGGCAGCAGCAAGAACACAACAACCCATACGCCGGCTCGTCCTCGTCGTATTATCCAGTCCAGCAGCAGGAACCCCTACAGTTCTACGCGCAACCGCAAGACTATTACGCGTCTTCGAGGACAAGCCTCGATGGCCAAGTCCATGGTGCCATGGCACAGCAGGCTGGCTTCGTCGGGAGCATTCAATCGCAAGGAGGGTGGTGGACAGCATTTGGGACTGGTGGTTTCGAGGGCGAGCCGCCTTTACTCGAGGGTGAGTGGAAATTCCTATTTTACTCATGAAGTGGCCTCAATTTGGACTCGATAGAGCTTGGCATAAATTTCCAGCATATACTCGACAAATCCTTGACCGTCCTGAATCCACTACGCCGTGTCGACGAGCATATCATGGATGATGCAGACCTGGCCGGTCCAGCCTTTTTTTGTTTTTGCTTTGGGATCTGTCTTCTGCTGGTGTGTTCATCCCGTGTCACCTCCACGTATTCCGTAGCTAATGAATTCCAGTCCGGGAAATCAAACTTTAATTATATTTACGGCGTCGGCCTCTTTGGCTCAGCCTCTCTCTACACCCTCCTTAATCTCATGTCGGGTCAAGGTATTGACGCGTATCGTGTCGCGTCGGTTCTCGGCTACTGTCTACTTCCCATGGTCGGAGTGGGCGCAATTAGTGTCGTGATGGCTCTAGAGTGTGTCTACGCGTTTCTTTTCTGCAGTTTTCACGCTAACGTGCTCTCCAGTGGAAAAGTTGGCTTTCTAATTTCAGTACTCTCCATCCTGTGGTGCACTTACGCTGCTTCTGGGATCTTCGTGGCTGTTCTTCGTATGTCCGACCAGAGGCTTTTGGTAGCTTACCCAATCGGACTATTGTACGGCTGCTTTGCACTTCTCAGCATCTTCAATGAGAATGTCAAGGCTGTAAAAGTACTGGAGTCATGATGCTTGTACGGTTTAGATGACCCATTATCCTAGAAAATATATATTATACAGTGGACTATGCTACTCTAAAGGGTATAATTAGTGTATCATGGGAATTCTGAACCTTTGGGGTCTTGTTGTCCTGCGAGGAGTTGACGACTGTACAATCTCATGAGGACCTCCATAATTTCTTCCAACGGCGCTCTGGCATATTCATTCACATATTGCGGCAAGGAATCTTCAAGATTGAAGCCAGCTTTCTTCATGAAGAAAGGATGCATGACATCAGGCGTCGCTTCACCCAACTGTCGCATTGTCAGGCGCTCAATCTTGCGCTTTCGAGGTTTGTACACGACCGTTTGTCGCTTGGGAAGTGGTTGAGATACGACAGATTCATCTGGAGGATCTCGTGAGGGGAATTGGAGAGGAGACGGAGACGGAGACTGGTAGGTGGGGGACAACGATTGTTGAGCCGATTGTGGCGGCGAACGACTTTGCTCCATCCAGCCATATCGAGCAGAGGATGGACCAGGAGGCGAAAGGGCCATTGAGCTACCGCTTGGAAGGGTTGCAGAGCGTGGTGAATCGGTCAAAGAGAGTGGGTCTGGTACTTTCTTCTTTCTCTGAGGTCCCGCGGAAATTGCATTTGAGACGGTGCTCATCGATGTCCTCCAATCCTCTGTGGCCCTGACTTGGTCCATCTCCCTTGTAAGGTTTTTCCGGAGCAGAGTTAGCCAAGAGTATAACGACATGTTCAAAGTGATATAGATATCTTCGAAAGCCTTCATGCCCTCCCGACGGACAAATTCGCTGAAGAAGTCATATGTGAGAGTCCTGGGCGAATCTTCCCTCGACTCTTCGCTGATCATATGCATCGTCATCGAGGGTAGGCCGACAATGATAGCTTCAGCGGCATCTTTGAAGAAGGCAGCAAACCATTCACGTCCGTCGCTGGCCTCTGGTTGTTCCACCGAAGCATGATGATGGGAACTTTGAGTGTACTTGGAGATGACCATAGAAGAAAATGATAAATGTAGATCCCTCTGGGAAGATGTAGAATCGGAGATCACCAGCCCGTCAAGGCGTGCGCGGACGTCCCGGCCGATGAATTGTGCGAGTTCGACATCTTTCATGGTACGGGGGAAGACGACAAGGCGCAGGAGGTCGAGGCGAAGGCTCATATGTTGACGAATGACATAGGAAATGCCGGCTTCTTTGAATCGTGTCCGAGCTGAGTGGAGCATCGCCTCTGCGACGGCAGACAATGGATTATCGGGTTTGGGCGTTCGACTGATCCTGAAGGTGTTGGATTCTCGTGCTGCACCTTGTCGTTGAGCATCTAGATTAGCCTTGAATTTGTTGCCGTAAGACAGAAGTTTTGGGATGGTCCCCACAGTCGCCGCTGCAACGACCTCGGCGCATGTGATCGTAAACGCCAATTGAAGGGGCCGAGTAGCATCGTCTATTCTTGCTTGGGTATAGGACCAGTCGTCAAAGATCTCGACTTCCAAAGGTTCTGCACTGGATGGTGTAAAGGCGTTAGAGTGAGCAAGTTGATGTTAAATACAGGTGCTAACCGGTAGTGTAGGAGCTTCTGGTGATCGGATTCCAAGTTTACGACCAATGACCCGCTGGTCAACTTCAATTCCAACATACGATGCTTCCCATCGTTTTCCCATAAGGCATTTTCTGATCGCCGTATGGTTTGGAAGACGCAAGCAGGAACGTGCGCATGTCCAGATATGTTCCCCTGTGCCATGAGAGACACATCCGCGATATAGAGGAAAACGTCCTTGAGTTCATCCGTGAGTCGCGTTCTGAACACGGTGTGATGGAGGTCGAGATTGACTTTCGTGATGGATTGACCCAGATCAACCTCAAGTGCAATCTGTCGAATGCGGATAAGGACCACCGTTGAAATTCCTCTATCGGTGTGTAAATCAGAAGCGTCTTGGGGTGTAAGCTGTGACGGTACAGGAGACTCGTGTTGGGGCTGGTTATTAAAGACAGGAATACGATCCAACCACACAGCCTTGAAGCACAGAATGTCTTGCAGCCTCGAAAAACGTACGCCTCCAAGAAACTCTGTGTCCAATACCACTGAGACAGAGTTGACGTAATCACGTGGGCCAACCTCCGCCTTGGTGAAAGAGACAGAAAAGGCGAGGTTTCGAGCGTCTAATCTGACGCAATCTTCGCTCAAAAACCCGTGTTTTAAGCCTATCGTGAGCCCACCTACGCTCCCGGATAGAGATACCTTCCTAGCTCCAGGCGAAACATTGACTACAAAGCCTCCACTTTCCCAATGAAGTCCGGCAACCACGTTCACGTCGGGTTGGCATGTCAGCTCCAGCTTTGATTTGTCAATGCGCAGACTAAAGCAAATCCGCATGCTTGACACCGAGTCGTCTCGTGGAGGTCTTTCAGGATATGGAGTACTCGGAGTCTGTGGGGGGAGTGAGGACGGTGGTGCGTATCTCGAACTGATTTTGCGCATCCGACTTTCTATTTGGCTGACGAGTTCCGTCAAGAAAGGAAGTAGGGTAGGCCGCAGGGTATTCTGACTAGAAAAAACTGTACTGTTGAATGTGAGAAGCGAGGGCTCTTGTTCTGACCCTTTGGAGAGCTTCTGAGATGCTGGTGTGGCACGATATTCGCCCCAAACTGAAACCACGGGAAGATTAAAGACCTCGGCGCCTAAGCCTAAAACATGGTCGTCCGAGATGTCCAATGTGTTACGAGCGCTCGGATTCTGGTTTCTGAATTGGTCGCTGGCGGACCCACTGTAGAATCTGACCTTTCCACTTTGGAATGTCAGTTGGACGAAAACGTTGGATGTGGGGACTGCTGAATAGTGTTTATCCAGTGAGGGCTTTATGTTTTCCATCATCGGCACAGATGATAACGGCGTTCTTGGTGCCGTGGTAGCCAAACGTTCGACGCGGTCTTTCCCTTGTCGGTAAACATCGACCAAAGAGAAAACATAGCTAGGGATGGTGGAATCGATGTCGAGAACGAAGCCACTGACATCAGCCTTGACCCAGATCTTTCTGGATGATGCAACACTGGACGTCCGAAGTTGGGCCCGCATGTGCGGATAAAGCAGACAGTTACGCGTCTGGTGACTTTCCGCAGCGAAGTCCTCTGTGGACGATTGTCTAAACCTACAAAGAGAGGGGTCAGCAAAACATGGTAGCAGACAAGAGCCTACTCACTTGGGAACAAATTGGAAAGAGAGATGCTCCATAGTAGCCTGTCCCGTCTCTCCACGATTTGTCGCAAAATCAATGGATTTGATAGAGAACAGAAACGCACGCACTGCGACTGACTCCTTGGATTTTTTGCGGGGTATTTGGAGATCCTCGTCATGAGTCAACGGGAATGCGACTCCAACGCTTTGGATCGAAATGGAAACGTCCAAATCGTTGATCCACGAACTGGTTTCCAATTGTACATCGCTGACATTGACGTCAAAGGTTTTTAGAATGCTTTGCGTTTTTTCCTTGAAGGCCGCCAACTGCAACGCCCGTTGCTCTTGCCTTTCGAGCAACTCGGCCTACAAAGCCAATTCAATCAAGAATAGTTGAATATGAAGTATTAAGATGTTCACCTGCAAATTATCGATGAAATCTCCGAATTCTCCTATGGAGCTTGGCTGCATTACTGCGTGAATTTTGGACACCGTAAATTTAAGTGACCTGGCGACATTCGGCACGTTCGGGGTGGAGCCGCTCATCTTGAAGTCGATGATGACGAAGGCCGATCGGTGGCTACGGTTAAAGGTGGTGGTTTGGCGTCCACGAGTTCGAGAAGCAAGTGACAAGGCTAAACCAGAAAGTCCAAAGTCCCATGAGCCGCCGACATAGCTCGAATAGCTGCCATTGATATCCTGGCATTCCAAAAAAAGTGTCGAGGATAATCCCTCCAAACCTATTCGAAACCCCTGCATCTTCAAGCGGGCATGGTATACAAATCTCTGCGGTTTCTTCTGCGATGGCTCTTTAGGCACCTGTTGTCGAGTCTTCTGCATGAGCGCGACCAGATCATTGAAGTCCTGTCCAAATTTCTGCTGGACAGCTAACAGGGTATCCCAGTGGGAAGGCTTGACTTTGAGGTCGAGAAATTCCAAGACCATTAGCATTGTCACATGCGATCCATCAGAATTTCCTGCAATAGACAGCTGCGGAAGCGCCAATTTTACGCGAGCGTTTGGCGTGACATCCCTGGGGCTCGGCTTTGACGAGATCTTCACCACTGTCGAACCAACTTGGGCACCAAAGGAGTAACGATAGGCCAACCCGAGAGCGCCTGTATTGTTGTGAACGTAAGCCATGGTCTTGTTCATCTCCAAGGAAAGCCATGTGCCGTGCATGACTTGGAGAGAGACTTCGAAGTGCTCCACTTGAGTGTGTATCTGGATGAGTGGCCCATGACTGGAAATGCTTGAGGTTGAGGGAGGAGGCGGTTTCTGAGGTGCGGCTTTATATTCAGAGAGCAGAGCCTTGGTTGTGGCTTCTATACCTGGTAAATAATCTGACCGCCACTCCTCAACAAAACGGTACAGACGCAATGCGCTGCGGGGAACATGCAGCTTGAAGCTAGTCAACGTGAAGACAACTTTGAGATTGGTCCTCGATCCCAAATCTGACTTTGATACAACGCTGGATTTTCCGTCCGAGAACGCCACGACAGCAAGAATGTCTTGATCACTTGCACGGGATGGATTTGTGGGCGAGCGAGCTTGTAGATAGACCTCATCAAAGAGGATATTTGTGTTCCCCGATAATGACTTTTTTTGCATAGCTAGCATCGCAGAGGAAGCACGTAGCCCATGGATGCCCAAAACGAGTATGAGATTTTCAGCGGCCGCCTGTATCTGGAGATGATGGACACTGCCAATAATCTCAGTGAGGACGATACCAGATGGATGGATGGAACCCTTCTCGGATTCCGTAGAAGGCCTTTCTTCAGCGCCTGAACCGAATTGTTTCTTCGTGCGAAGAATTTGTTGAGCGAAGTCCATCAGAGGTGGGGCTACAATTAGGTTGACCTCTCCGAGGGATGTAAGGATTGCCATTGAATGAACGACTTTGGACGATTTAGACCGCAAAGAGGTTTGAGAAGCATTCGATTGAGTGTTTAGATTGAACTGAGCGAGGTTCTGTTTCTTGAATTGTGTAGTGAATATAAACTTGCTGAACACGAGTTCACTCGAGGGACCAGATGGCGCGTCAACAATGACCTTGGTTTGTATGATCTGCAAGACAATGAGGTCGACTGGCCGACCGCTGGGCCTGGTTTGCGTCTCGCCTCCCTCCGGATCTGGATCGATAAACAAGGAATCCATGGCAGTCAAATCATCGACGCTACGAGCGTCCTGGTCGAGTAATGCAAGGCGCCTTTCCACCGACTCCGCTAATGCAGCCGTGTCTATGCCAAGGTCTGGTTGCTGAGCATCACGATTCGGCAGTTCCCTGTTCCTCAAGCAATCCCTGAGATGAAATAAAAACCGGAAAGAGATATCGTTTCGGAGGAGATGTGGTGCACCAGTTTGCACAAGATACGAGGGTTGAATCGTAGATAATGGATCGATGACCGCTTTCTGTTGGGAGGCCGTCAAAATGCTATCCACCACCAACCTCTGGGCTGCAACATGGCGGAATTGTAGTGTTTTGATAGCCTCCAATAGTCGTGAAAATGTCACAGAATGCGCCACTGATGCAGCAGCAGCCCATACGGGCCCTTGATGACCCATGCGAGCAGATATGGCACCCAGCTTCATAGTGGAGCTGCGCTGAGCCAGCTTGACCGACAAGGAAGACACGAGGAGCTCTAACGACGGTGCCTCAGTAGGAGATCGAATTAATATCCGTCTGTCCTGGGAGATATCGAGTGAGCCAATAACGTTGTCTACTTGAGCCTGTAAAGTTGGCGGGGTGGGACCTAAAACAGCGCATATACGAACACCTGATGCTTCCGCCTTGAGAATGGACGCGATGTCAAGGTTCGTTGGGGGCGAGATTGAATCTGCCATTTTGCGAACTTTTGGATGACCCTGATCCATGGCAATGTGATGGATGGTTTGGAATGCAATGTGCGACATATCAATGTCAAGCACCAAGCAACTCTGCCGTTTCCTTGAGGTCATCTTCGTTATGCAGCCACCTAACAACGAATCGATACATCTCTCATAGTCCAGAGGCTGCAACGATGTCCTTTAGCGTATCACAACTGAAGAAAGCGAGTCAAGACATACAACACTTTTAATGTCATCCTGAAGGTAATGCACTGCAGGAAGGAGGAGTGGAGTGATCGTAACGTTCAGAGCTTGGTGACATTTGAAGCGGAAGGTCGTGATATCTACATCCGTGGGGAGGTCGTCAAAAGACACGACGGGCGAATTTTCTGGATGGTTAGGGTCGTTCCCATGAGGTGTAGCACGGCGCGTGAATGGCGCACTTTCCTGTTTACACGATTAGAAATGAACTAGGAGTCAGTGGACCTCTCTTACTCGCGTCAACACGAAGGGGGGGTTATCCCAGGTGATGTAGCGATTCGACCGATTCGAAGCATAGTGGCGCATAATCGGCGAGTAGAAAGACATGAGGGAGGTAAGTCCTGGTCGGCCGGAGGAGGCTATAACAAGATTGAGTAGGTGTGCTGCAAGCTGACTGAATGCCTTACTCTCGTCATCGGACCAATCGTCTCCAAATGAATCTCCGTCAGTAAGATCAGCATCGTCTGACTCGTCTCCACTGGACATTGTAACGTCATCTTCCACCACAGTCTTTGGCACTGGGGTCGAAGTTCGCGTTCTCCTACAGGAAAAATCAACGATACTGATGGGCGAAAGAACCATGATATCTTACGCTAGACGAGCATCACGATCGGCTTCAGAAACACCTTCCTCGCCTTCTGAGTCCGAAAGGTTGGCAAATGTTGATAAGCGCCAAGAAGACGGGCGCACACCACGAGGACGCGAGTGTTGGCCAGGTGTCTTCCTCTTCCTATCACTGCTACGAGTTGGGAGCGTCAGCTGTGGCAAATACACGCCATTCTTGTGCAGAGAGAGTGCTACGACATTGGTTAAATCTTAGTAGGGACGTTGACACTCCAGCTTACCAGATTGAGAGTTCGAATTACGCTGCTTGAGTTGATCAAAAATCCGCTGTGCACGGCCCGTAAGCTTGTCCTGCTCTTGAATAAACATGAGTTGCGCGCGAGTTGACAATCGATGATCTTGTGGGGATGAGTATATATCTAGATATGCGTCTGCGACAATTTCAGAGGCTTCGAGCCAAGTATTCTGATCCAAAGATGCTCTTAGTAGGACCTTGGCAACTATGGACGGAATCCTTAGACTTGTGACTTTCCGGTAATTTTGGGATCCGAGATCATTACTGTCGAATTTGATGCCTAGTCCAAGTTGTAGCAACAAGGCGGCATGACCCATTCCCCACATGAGTTCCAATGACTTGATAGCGATCTTGTAGAAGGTCACTGAGGCAAGAAATGAACATTGTACGAGAATAGCGTTAGAGAGTATTCACCATCAGGATCCACGACAGGCATAAATTCATCTGCAGGTGCATTGACGACATCGACAAAATTTGAACGAAAAGCATTGGCGGCAGCTATCAGGAGCGTTGCGTCATTGGCAGACACCGAAGCTTTTACACTTCCAAGGGCTATTTCCCAGATGCAGACGTAGGTCGCGGTTCTCGGTTGAGGACCAAACAACCGATTTGCTATGATGTCGAGGCCTAACGTCCTCGTGAGCATACGCTCTTGCAAGAGAAATGAAAAGCAGCCTACCGTCAACGACGAATATCTCGTGAGTCTTTGAGCGCATTGGAGAAGAACTGTCAGAGCTGTGACTTGCAACTTTTCCGACTACTCTGTCAAGGTTTAAGGACATTTCTGAAAGGTGGGCGTCAGTGGACGAAATCTTCAGGAGAAAAGATGGACATGCCCATGTAATACTCATTCATACGGAATTGCAGCTGGAGCTCCGGGATAGTGAGAGAGGCAGACTTGTTCAGTGTGTCGATGTCGTCCAGCCACCTTACACCAGATGCACCCACAAGGCTGGTGGGCAGCAACAGAGTTGCTCTCTCTGACCGTAGCAAGATTTCCACTTGAAGCATGTTCGACTTCCCAAACTGTCAGCTAAGTCCGATATGAAGTGATGTTTCTAAAAGCCTCACATGTCCAGGTCGATATTTCAGAATGAGAGGATCACCAACAGGCAGGTTACGCCTTCGCTTATCCAGATATTCGTAAAGAGTCTGGAAATGAGTGAAAGAACCCAGGTAGTTGTCCCTGAGAACCATGACATAGCGGATACACCACCCAAAGGCACAGAAGACCGCATTGGTCAGCTGATAAATGGTGAACAAGAGGAAGGTAAAACGCTGTAGATGTGGAAGACGCACGTCAAAGTCTAACTTCAGTTGCTCGACATTCTCGGTATGCACCTCGGAGAAGTATCGATATGATCCCTCAATGCTGAGGAGCTTTGTCTTGAAGAGGTTGATGCCTTCCTTGCCCGCATTCAGAGCATGGGTACTCCACTTGGGTAATGAAAAGTTGGCAACAAGGTCAGGCACCGAAGTGGAGAAGGTTATCGACGTCGACTCTGGACGGAAATCAGTTGATGGAATAATAGTTGCGCTCTTCAGATGGTGTCCCCGTAGTGTAAGTAAGGCTTGGTAGATATTAGTACTAATAAACGTGGATAGGATCTGAAATTATTCACCATTCTCGTCCCGTGTTAGCGGTTTATCTATTATGTTGTGGTCATTGGCATAGAGATTCATTTCGAAGTGGTGCATCTCAAATCGAAACTCGTATACCATAGGGACAAACTTGTGATAGTCGGTAGGAGGACCAGCCACCCAGTCCCTTCCAAGGTCGGTGAACATGTTTATATGGTCTCTCAGAAGGAAGAGAATGGGTTGTCGCAAATACACGGCCACAGTCCACGTGCGTTCATCGTTCCATTTCAACGGCGTTGGTAGCTCACAGCGAACCTGCGTGAATGTTGAGATATATGCATGGAACGAGATGCGAGCAAACTCACTCGAGCCGATTCCGCAGAGATGAGGCGGATATCGTTAAGGCTCGATGTAATGGCAATTGTATCAAGGTGGACTTCAAGAGTCGACTCATACCCAGTGGCTCCAACCACCATTGGCAAAGCAAAGTTGATGGATGATCGATCGCCAACGGTCACATTGAAAAAAGCAGCTTCCCGTTTCCGAGGACGTTGGGGAATATCCGTAACACCATCCCATTGCCAATCCTGTTAAGGGCGTAAGCGAGACACTAAAATGTGTGACAGTCTTACCTTGGATGCCTCACGGAAAGGGACGTAAAGAGAGGTGTCATCGCGAAGTTCCACAAATATTTGCAGTGCTGGCCATAATCTCTGATCACCAGGCTCAAGTTGCGGGGTTACTTCAACATTCTGATAAGTTGGAGGAAAAAATGCCCGCTGCAGTTCAGCCCTAGAGGGATTGTTAATGGCATAGTTTGGCATTAGGCATTGAACATGGTCACCTTTGCCGGTCCACCCATGGTCCATATCGCAAAGTTCCGCCAAAAATAACAAGATCAATACCCCATTCTGGACCCACATCACCATTCCCAACATCTGGGAGTCCATTTCCAGAGACATGTTGGTTGGCCAAGTCATCCGGTACATTCCCAGCTGCATCAACGTAGTAGGTCATGTCAAGAGCCGGTGCTTCCAAAATCTTCCGTTCAACAGCGTACTCATAAGTTGAGAAGTCAATGCCAATAGGTGTGTCTTCTTCAACCATTTTCGCCTTCTTGAAAACGGGTAAATGTGTGGCCAATGACTTCTGTGTATGTCGCTGGGCGCGTCGGGTCGTAAAGAATTCCGTTGTTAGTCGATATAGACCGACTTGACGCCATAGCCGAATGAACGACCGATAACTCTGATAAAATGAAGGGTCTTTAAGAGTAGCGTGTCTGCCATGACATGAGAATCCTGCAGCCTCATAGAGCAGACATCACGCACAATTTCGCTCTGCTGTGAATAAGCCCGCCTAGAACAGCCATAGGATCTACATAATCATCATTGTTCACCAATCGAATGAGTGCTGCTTGGAATCTAAGGTTGTAGACCTGCTTGTATAGATCATACTTTGATCTAGACTGCAAGTATAATCAATAACAGACAGTTTATTTCTTGACAGGCCACTTACTGTCACAATGCCATAAGTTCCAAAGGCATGTTGAAACTCGACGACAAGGAGTTCGGGAGTGGATTGATTCCCAAGGATGATGGCGCCAGTTTGAATGTCGATGCCTAACGGTAGCAGGTCTTTCGGATCGAGGTTGGGCAGTTGTTGTCCTACCCATGCCATGCCGTTTGTGATGAATGCAGGAACGCGCAGCTGCGGTCGTGATGATGAAGGTGGATAGAAGGGCGACCCAGTATCTGCATAGCAGTTTAAGTCACAGCGAAGGGAGGACGGATTGGCACCAACCTTGTCGTGAGGACCGAGTGTTGACGCGCTTGTGTGAACTCGAGCGAGATGGTGGCCGGCTAGCCTTCTCCATTTGCGCAATTATGTTGTCATAAGCAGCAGTTCGGTTGTACAAAAACCATTCCACGCCCTGGAATGTGATTTGGATTCGACAAGACCATAGGCGCGCAGAGTGTTTGCCTACGGAATAGAGTGGTCAGTGAAGACGAGGGGCAACATGGTCTTCATACTCACCGTCTACCCCATTAGCATGCAGTTCGTCCTCAGCTGTTGGGTTCCGGATCCAGTACCTCCATTGAATTTGACCTTTGAGAATACGGATAGTCTGATTACTGGAATGGTATTTGACGTCTTTCAGGAGGATCCTTCCGCTTATAAGAGAGAAATGGATCGAGCCTAGAGGTTCATTAGTCAACCATATATGGGGCATTCCGTAGAGCCACATACCAATTTCAACCCAAATGCTTGAGGCCTCTTGGTTCCAGTACAGGACGCGAATGGCTTGACCGATTAGGAACGCAATAAAACGGTTCCAGTAGAAGAAGTAAAGAATAAGAGACACCAGGATGCACACACATGCCACAGCCAGTAAGGGAGAGAACATTATGGAGTTGTTAAAGTCGTGTTAAACGGTGGACAAGTGGCTATGAAGAACGGGATAGTGTCGGTCACAGTCGGTGTTGGTGTTGGTGACACTCTAGTTGATAATTGGGTTGTCCTCGGATGGGATGATCAATTCGTATGCGGTCCCATGCGATAGGTCGTGTAGCCACCAGCTTGATAATGGAAGTTCGTGTCGAACCGCAATAGTGCTCAACGAGTGCCAACTACCAAATGGGTACACACCTGGACATCATACGCGTGTCTTACCAGGACCCTGCTTAATGCTGGGACATGTCCGATCCTTATGCGGACGGAAATGGGTCCAAAATTCGGGCCATGTCCGATCCCTATGCGGACATAAAGGCCAAAATTTGGGCGGATGTCCGATCCAAACTGCGTCCGGAAATGGCTGGTCGGTGGCCATGTCCGATCCCAGATTCGTACGTTTTTACCGGTCACTCCTCAACGAAACCATCAGCAAAAAAATCTTCAGAGTGATCGATCCCCACTCCACCATGATCTCTGCCAGGACCCTCCAGGCGACATAACCCACCTTCCAGGGCATCGCTAAAGATCATAAATACTTGCTCTCTTGATTGACTGACTAAATAAACAGATAGGAACCTCAGGGATTTACTTTCGCAGGTCGCGTTGACCACCTTCAGGAAGTCATCTATAAATGCAACGGTAGTTGGAGATCCTGTAGTATTTCGTTAGGTGTGAAGGTCTTTCATCCCATATCCTCGAGGTTGTTCTTCCCGTTTCTAACATGTATTGTCTTCTCTTAGACTTTATCTTCAATGTCCGCAATATTCCTAAGAGCTCGTATTCAAACCCTGTGGCTCAGATGATAGGGTAGTGATAAACAATATATTTCTTTTGCGACCGAGCTATAAGAATCCTAATTTCGCTCTTGCAACACCCTCATATCGTCATACCATTATCAGCAGATGCGCAGAAGATTTAATGCTGGGGCTGAAGCTCTCAAGAAAGCGACTGCTGCAGCAACTGCCCGGGTTTTTTGGGGGATGCAAAGGCTGTGAGCTAGGATCAGGCCGTCGAGAAAGACGACATAGACTCTGGAGCCACTATGACACCGCTTTTAGCTTTTTTCCTGTACATTTTTTACCTAAATTAGATGTCCGATCCCTTATGCGGACGGAAGTTGGTCCCCATCATGTCCTATCGACTATGCGGACGGAAATGGGTCCAGAATGGTAGGTCGGATCCCTATGCGGACGGAACCGGTAAAAAATCGTCCGTACATAAACGCCAAAATTTGGCCGTTTTGGATCGGACATTGCTCAGCATTAAGCAGGGTCCTGTCTTAGGCTCTGTCCGGTAATGAAAATGCGGGTGCATTTTCATTTTGATGGCTCCTGGATTATTCGCACACCCTCCATAACAGGACGAAGTCGCACGACCAAACTTCGGCATACCGGCAAACCTAGCCACCGGTTGACCAGTCTTGGACCGGACACAACATTTCCGCTCACACTGCTGGCACGGAACTATTGAAGGCGATCTAAAATGTATTACAAAATCTTTCAAACATGCCAAAATTATTGGTAGCAATTTTCTCGAATGAGAACCTAATGACGACGATAAAATTTGAGAGCAAATAAATGACAGTACGACTTTACCTTTTTAGTCAAATTTTTGTACGCACAAAATGTGTCATTTTCATCGTGTCGTTGCTATAGAAGAACTTTTGGTCAAATCTAACATTCCTACTCTAAATTCCTGTCGAAAAAATTCTAAATTTAGGGTGGCTTTCTGTCCACAAGACAATAGTGTCGAAAATGTTTCTCTGCCAAACTGAATTGATAAAGTTTTTAATACATCTCACGTTACATAAAATTTGCCCAAAATGTGACATTTCGCGCCTACGACAATAAAGAGGGAAACAATAGCTGTTGCGTCGCAAGTTAGATGCACCCAGAATAAAAACTAAACCATCTATTTTATTGGTGCTAAAATTGACAATAAACATAGAATCTGCGCTGAAATTGCCTTGCTCGCTCAACGTATCGTCGTTGATCCGTTTCTCAATCGGGTAAATGCCCCCAAAAATGTTAGCATGTTTTAAACATTTTTGCATACATTTTCGGTCGCCTACAATTGACCCGCGCCAGCAGTGTCAGTAACATGCATTTTCGACCTGAAAATCTGTAAAACAGTCCATATAGCCCATAATTAGTGATAATGACTGAAAAATAGAGGATACTTACGCTTCATACAGATCTATGACCACCAGGTGCTCTCAGGGGGTGCTAAACAACAAATGTTCGAAATGTGGCCCGAGAAACCAAAACTTCGGCAAATAATTTTTGCTTTTCAGACTATATACATCAAATAAACATGAAAGTGCAAGAATTCTGTTCAAAATGCATCCAAATGAACATAAATGCGACGAACAACCAGCCAGCGCCTATTGTGCCGCATTGCCGTTGCATTGCCGAAATTTGATCGTGCGACTTCGTCCCGTTATGGAGGGTGTGCGAATAATCCAGGAGCCATCAAAATGAAAATGCACCCGCATTTTCGTTACCGGACAGAGCCTTACCTAACGCATCTACATCTTCACTTTGCAACATACCCGTACAAGTTGCAGCCGACAAACTACAGTGACGGTATGTTCTCCATATTCATTGAATGGGTACTGTCCTATGTAATTGATTTCTCGAAGATGAACTCAACTGCCGGAGCTGCTTCTCATACAACACGGCCACTCAAACGGTTTGCCTTACATTCGACCAAGACCTGTGCGACTCAAGCAACGAAATACGGGAAGTGCGTTGTCGCGTCGTATACCGACGTTTCAAAAGGCATGTGTAAAGAGGAGTTCAGCGAATTTAGGCAGTGTTTACGCCAAGCGGTACGCCTGTCTTTTGATTTTAGGATTTCGATAATAAGACCCAAGTTTCTTCAGATGAAGAGTCGGTAGATTACTAGGGGTCTTGAAAGGGCATGAAAGTATGCATGAACAGAAGATTATTATTAAACCATAATTACAGTAATATCTATCGTGGCCCATTCTCCATCGCGCCGGGTATCCTCATATTTCTTGTTGCTGTGGTGGCCGCAGGCGGCCTACGGAGTTGCCTGCTCGCTCGCAGCAGCATCCTCACACCTGGAATAGGCCAAGGCGTCGTGTTCGGGAGGGGCAGGCCATTCTCAGAATTCGTTGGACGTGGAGGTGGTGGTGGGTTTCGTAGATGTGTCATGATAGGTTGGAGGCGAAGGTCGAGGACGAGGGGCGGTTCATTACCATATGTTGTGACTTTCGGAAGTGGAGATGGGAGCGTTGAGGTGCTGGGAGAGTTAGGGAGTGTGTCCGAACCAGAGTTGAACAACGGAATGGAAAGTGGGTTCGCCTCTTCCGGCAGGAGGATGTCCTGAGCATCGGCATCTTCGTTGGCGTGGTAGGCCGACGTTTCGTAGGCAATCGTGGCGAGTAACAACTGGAGTGAGACGATCCATAAGTCCAAGCAGAACAGCTGCAGCTTCGAGGGTGTATAGGCTACAAACAGGTCTTTCAGTGCGGGGGAAAATATCGATAATAATCAGTACGTACACATTCCAATGAAGTCCAGAATAATGGCCCGTCCTTCTGTCGCACCCTGTGTCGAGTGATTCCAGAGGCTTGGGAGGTTGAGCGCCACGATGAGCGTGAAGAAGAATCGAAGTGAGCGGTTAGGATCCAGCTCTCTTGGCTTCGAACACTGAAATTGGGATGCAATCCTGCAAATATAGTGCCATAGAGATGGTGAGAGGAAGAACGAAACAGTAAGCAGTTGGTACAATAGGATGTCGAGCTGAAAAAGTCATAAATCAGTGCACAACGTAATCAGAGCTTAGAGCATACAGAGTGGACGATGTGTTGCCTCTGGACATAATAGCGCTTATGCATGTCATGTACAGAAGGAGCAGCGTTTGGTCTCTTGAATGCCGCTCGTCTTGCAATCGAGTGACGTTCGACAATAGGTGTGGCGGCACTGGCACTGGTGGTGGTGATGAGGCTCAGGGTCAGTTACGGCTGCTGTGTCACTGGTGGCGGCCCGCCAAGTTCCAACCCGACCAGAACACCCATTCCGCAGCCAATGAGCAAATTCACGAGTGTTTATACATAGTGCATTTTATGACAATACATGTGGGTATATAATAGCAGTTGTCTCTATATGATAACGCGTAAAAGAATGCTGTTCAGTCCCTGGGTATGACCCCCATCCTCAAACCGCTACTTTTGACGTTCATAATCCGACGACATTCTCTTCTCGGCCGCCTTCAGGGGTATAAACAGGGAGAAACGAAGGTTTTCGAGAAAACTCCCCTGTAACTTCAGGGCCTCTTTCTCCGACGTTCGCTCGTGCCACTGTGGCGTTCTCGGACTCCTGTTTTTGTAGCCTGGCTTTCTCCTCGGAGGCAATGTCTTGGTGGGTCCACGAACCTCCTCCGTAGCCACCTTCAATCGAAGGAGCCGGCCGCACTGGGTCTGAGTAAGGATCAAATTCAGAATCCGATGGTCCAAGGTATGAAGGATGCAAAGGAGCCATGAAAGCCGGACTCGGCGGTAGCCTTGAGTAGTGGCCTCTCGCTTCTTTGAGGCTGAAAGCGCCCTCGGTGTCTTGTCGAATAGCCCGAGCTAACCCCTTCTCTCTTTTCAACTGGTTGAGGTAACGAGTGACGATAACGACACCATCTATATTAAAATATCTTGAGAATTAGTCCACTATGAATTGTTCCCGATACTCACATAGTTCCACCAGAAGGACTATCGAAGCAACAACAACGTAAATCCATCGTGCGATTGCGAGAAGTCCTTCACACTGGCCTTGTGCTTGTGGATCCTTGATGGCAGTTTGGCAAGCGAGGTCTTCAGCGTTGTGTGTAACGCGAAATATTTCGTACAGCAGGTATGCGGCGACACCGAGGTTGAGTACAAAGTGGCCATAGAGTATGTAGGCGTAGATTTGAATAAATGATTGCTTGCGAACGACGGCACCGACTATGCTAGACTGGAATGAGGTAAATGTCACAAGGGCATGATTTGACGACATACCCAAAAAGTGAGGCCGCGAAGAGCGCAGTCTCCATAAGAGCAGCGAGAATGAAAGCCGCCTTTTCACTACCAGTCAGATCACCGGTTGCTGAAAAGCGAATGTAAGCAAACTAGACATTGATTCATAGGGTCGTAAGGATTCACATGAAACCTCATACCACAGAAGCACTGTCAATAGACCTGCAACCAGTACTCCCAGGATTGACATCGATATCACGCCCAACCTCACTGGCAGACAGCAGCAGAAGGTATTTCCATGGAGGAAGAGGCGTCTGTAGCTGAATGTCATGTTCGTATCTTAGTCGTAGTAGTGGATGAAGATCAGTTGCCGGCGCTAAGTTGGCAGAAGACGGAATGTGAGCGGCCACGGTCCCAGCTTCTGCGCCGATTCGCTTGCTCCTCGAGAACGTTGATCTGAGGTAAGTCCGCAGCACGTAAGCTATGGAAACATACACATTGTCGATGGGTAGTCTGTTTCACCTGTGCATTGCTGTGCCACTAGTGGAGGTAACAAAGAGCGGAGGCCGCATTCTCCAGTGCATCGGCTATTGCCGGACCGCAGGCCGCCGACAAGTAAAAAAGATAAACCGTCAAGAGTCTCTTGATTATGCTGACGACCGTGTTACTATGTATGTTATTGATTCCTACCAGACACTAGTGGTTTTCTAGGAACGTCCAGGTTGGCCCTGAGTCTCTTCCCTTCCTACTTCATGTGCCTCGTCGTTGAGGGCTTGTATTAGCCGCCACAACTCGAGTTCATCCTACACACACGCGACAGGAATTTTGGCTGGTCGCATATGCCTGACTGGAAGCATCCCAGTCATGGCCTTCAAATGGCCTTGAGTCGATCATCTGGTCAGTAACACGCTAATAACAACTGCGAGGGGCATCCTGCTCACACTGTTACATAGGTGCATCCTTCTTCGTGTTGCTATGGTACGTCGCAGTGCATAGTAGATCGGTAGTTGAGATTAATCCCACTCTGGCAGGGACTGGGCCATCACACTGGATGATGAAGTTGAGCTCATCTGGTCGTCAGTCAGCGTTCGTGTGGGTCAAGACCAGTGCTTACTTGAAGTCGTTACAGGAAAAATAATCGCTCTTGGTTGAAGTGGGTCTTCATGTTCGCGCGTTATTTCGTTTTTGTCATGCAATTGTAAACAGTGTCATATTCTAATGTGTTTAACCATGTTACTGACGATATTTGATAGCTGCACACGAGGGATGGAGATGGGTATATTGTACAAGCTTGATATGAACTGTCAGCTGCTTCGTGTGGTGTACAGCAGTCAGGTTCTCGTTGCTGCATTCGCGGTTTCCTCGTTAGAAATCGTGTTAATGGCCAGAGGTGTGTACTTTTTACTTCTCCCCACACATCCGTAAATACTCACCAACGATAGTTTACGCTCTTTACAAGCAAGAGCGAAAGATTGGGCTCATGCTCATCACCCTTCTTATCCTAGATCTCATCATAGCCATCATAGGAATGGTACTGAACCTCCCAGGCAAGGGGTTCCCCGATGCAACACTTATATTACATCTTCCAGATTCTTTTGCGTATTTCGGGTGAGTCCATCTCGCATATATCAGATATATAGGTGGGGCTAACTGTTACATAGGATATCTTCTATCGTCGTTCAGTGTATCGTTCTCGTATTGACTCTAGTGAAATATGCACGCAGTAACCTGAGAGTGGCACCTCTTGCCAAATTGATGATTCGCGACGGCACTCTGGCATTTTTTATGTTGACAGGTGGGTTGGGTTCATATGCACGTCATGGCGAAACTCTCAAGACGAACTTGTTTTAGTTGTGGCGATAACCGTGGTTGCGTACACTTTATCTGACAACACAATTGCTGTGACAGGATATTCGTAAGTCGTTGCTACTCTTTTGTAACCGCACGAGTTTGACCATTTACATCTTAGCTGGTTATTGACTTTGGTTTCCATTGCCGTGAGCCCTGGCCCTTCTTACATTTCTTGACAGTTGTTGATTGATATGACAGACATGTCGTTTGATTATTAACATGCAACGGCTAGCACCCTCTGAGTCATCGCGAGAGGTGTACAATGCATCGACGAATATCCAATTTACAACATTATTCACCGATCGTTTCGCATTTGAGGATGTCGACACCGATACCAGGCTACCAAAGTAAATGTCTCCCCGTTCTTCCTTTGGATTGTCGCTAATTTATCGCAATCCCCAGTCACGAATAGGAGTTTTGATTATATCAGCAGTGATAATGTTTTGTAGGTCTTATGCAGTGTTTCTGTGGTGCCAGTGCCTAATTACTGTGTCGAAAGTTATTCATAACTTCATTAATATTGTAAATGTAAGTAGCCCATATGATCAAGCCGCTTCTAGATGGCTTCAACCACTATTACAATCGCATGAACTAGGTGTCAGGAACGCTCTACAGCTCTTGAGCGTATCGCGCCGGTTAAATCGGAGTTGCCTTATCTAGTTGTTTGGGTATAGTTTTATACAAGGCTATCAACCCCGAGTTGACAGAAATGGCAACTAGTAAAGCGAGTCGACTTGTGCACCTTGTTCTCGCCCGTTTACTCTAGGTCGTCGTTTACTTTTCGCAACCCTATCTGTCGCGACAATATGGACTCATCAACTTCTGGGGCCGAATCCATGGACATTGACAAAAGAGCTGTACCTGCATCGGAACCAGCCCAACCGGTGGCCTCGCGGAAACCTCGAGCGACCTCAGTACCCTGGAAGGATCCCAATTTCTCTGTCGGTTATGTATACTCTGCGGAAATGATGAACCACTTCTCGCCACATGGACATCCAGAGCAGCCCCTTCGAATACAGTCGATCTGGGTGATGCTCACGCGAGATGAACTCACTAAGAAAATGAAGTGGATGCCGATCCGCGAAGTTCGTAAGGACGAAGCTCTTCTAGTTCACAGCGAAGACCACTGGAACAAAGTAATGGCTCTCCAACGTGAGTGAACTACGAGTTATAGATTCTTGTTGGTAGAGCGTGGCACTAAATAAATGTACCTTTTGATGGCCAATAGACTTGACTGATCAGCAACGCGCAGATACTGAGGCATACTATGAGCAAATGTCCCTTTATGTGATGCAAGGTACAACGCGAGCTGCCCTGCTGAGCTGTGGAGGGGTCGTTGAAGCGTGCCTTGCCGTCGCACGTAATGAGTTAAAGAAAACATTTGCTATTGTCCGACCCCCTGGACATCATGCTGAGCCCGATGAGCATATGGGATTTTGTTTCTTCAACAATGTCGCTGTGGCAGCACGAGTTGTTCAGCAGATGACCAAGCTGAAGAAGATTTTAATTCTCGATTGGTAAGTGCCACTCATCAACAGCGCCTCATATACTGACCCCTTGGTGAAATAAAGGGATGTTCATCATGGTGAGGATGTTTACAGCACTGCTGTCAGCACGTTTCTAAATGTCTGTAGGAAATGGTACGCAGAGGGCATTCAATGATGACCCTTCCGTCCTGTACGTATCCATACACAGATACGAGGGGGGCACCTTTTACCCATGTGGCCCATTTGGATCCATGGAATCTTGCGGAGAAGGTCCAGGTCTCGGGTTGTAAGCGCCTTCCGTCTGTACTCATAGCAGTCGTCCTAATCGATGCAGCTCGGTGAACGTTCCATGGCCCGAGCATGGAATGGGCGATGCAGAATACATTTACGCCTTCCAGAAAGTCATCATGCCAATCGCGGTAGAGTTTGCTCCTGAACTCGTAATCAGTGCGTATTTTCTTCCCCACCTGCAAATAATCATGTCTAATCAGAGCGTTTTCTCTAGTTTCTGCAGGTTTTGATGCAGCCGCCGGCGACGAACTTGGGGAATGCCTGGTTTCTCCAACAGGGTACGCGCACATGACGCATATGCTCGCAGGACTAGCAGGAGGACGTCTTGTTGTTGCTCTGGAGGTTCTGTCCTTCTCTTCTTGGCTTACTCTTTGTCTAACGAGTCCCGTAGGGTGGCTATAACCTTGAGTCCATTTCAAATTCTGCGTTGGCGGTAACACGAGTGCTGCTCGGTGAGGCCCCTGATGAAATTGGTCCTCTTACGGCCAATGAAGCAGGGACGGAAACTGTCTGGCTGGTCGCCCGTGAACAAAGCAAGTATTGGAAGAGCGTGGACCCGAAGGCATGCGAGCCACGAGAAGGTGCGTTCCCAAACCTATATGTTCAGTCCGTCTCTAAAAATCATGATCTCTGGTGTAGGTTTAGAAACGATTAGCTTCTCAATACCTGGTATTAATTCCCGACTACACATCCTCATTTTTTTCCTGACAAGGGCCTACATAGAAGTATTGAAGGCGCACCGACAACACGATCTGTACACAAACTATAACATGATGCAAGTACCAATGATGACACCTGACTTTGAGGAACGGTTTTCCGCGCAAGTTATGTGCAGGTAAGCTGATATATGCTCTCGCACTGTCTTTCGGTATCCCTTCATAACTTTTTAGCGCAGACATGTTCGAGAACAACACGCTTGTCGTATTTGTACACGAATTGTGAGCTGCCTTCATTGTACGGTCTACAACTTAGCTGATGCAAAGTTCAGTGGAAATCTGCGCCTAGAATTAGAGTCATCGGCGACATGCGATGTTCAACTAGAAAGATCATACCTGGTGAGGACAAGGTTTTCATCCCATTTTTACGTTCTCTTATGATCAATTTGATAGATCGATTTCTCTAAAGAGCTTATTGCTTGGGTAAAACGAGATGGCTACTCTTTGCTTGATGCAAACCTGTTCCCAAAACCTTCGGACAGACCTTTACTGGTATGGAATTGGTTGTCGACTCGTTTCATTGCATCTTTAACAGTAAAGCAGAGAAATAAGTCAATGGAAGACGTCGGTAGAGACGTTCTTACCTATCTTTGGGACAACTACATTCAGTACGTCTCCCTGTTGTTGGATCAGTCTTGACGTTTTAAGTGTCTCCAGGCTTTCGAGTGCTCAAAGAATCATCTTTATTGGTCATGGGCCCGGCTGTCGACCATTGATTGAGCTGGTCAATCGGCGAGGTGAGTCTATTCTCTCGCCAAAAAATAACTATATTAAGCCAGGTAACTAGTCGGTTCTATCACCAAAAGCGTTAAAGCTGTGATACAAGTCCTAGGGCCACAACGAATGCCAACCTTTCCATCGGATATTGATGAAGGTCGACCATGGTACCAGAAAGTGAGCACAGTACAAAGACTGAATCTTAGTGTGTTAACACAATGTACAGTGTTCTCTCGTTATCGTTTCTGAGTCACATCCAATATTGAGCCCCATCACCAAAGCCAGGGACCTCAGACGGCATGGTGCAATTGTTAAAATAGGTAAGCACATTGCGAGCTACTTCGACAGTACTCTCACACAGTGAGAAGATGAAAACAGACAGATTCGTCTTATTTCTCGAGGACTGCCAGCGATCAAGGAGTTCGTGGACCAAGTATTGGGAACCCCTCTTGCCAACCGTACAAATAAACCGGCATGATCGATCGACACCTCTATTTATTTTCATGCTTTCCAGCTACTGTTGTGTATGGGCTAAACAATTAATTCCACGACGCTCCGGTGAGGTGAAATCAGCCCGGCTACTTTGCCTTCGAAGTCCAGGAGGCTGCCGTGTTTTACAGCGACAAGGTCTGTTATGGATCGTTTAACACCAAGGAGCCGCTCAAGGTTCACCGATGCGAGCGCAATTGCATCAGACCTCGATATCGAGTCCTGAGCCTCAAGGGCGGCCTAAATACCCCGATTAGCCTTGTATAACTTGAAATCAGGGCATGGCAGCATACCCATGCAACATCAAAGCGTAAATTTCTCGAGCTCCATTGCTCCTCGATGCCAATGCCAACAGTAACATTATGGGCAATGAGGGTGGCAATTGCATTGTCCCGCGTCAGTGGAGGGCCAGGCAAGCTAGTGAGGTCCAATTTGAGTTCACACTGGTTCCATTCAGCTGACCACTCACATGCGTTTGCTCCTCCAAGTTGTAGGGAAGGGACGAGACGGTGCCAAGATCACGCCAATGGCCGCCTCACCAATCTCCTTGGCTAAAAGATGGGCTTCGTTCGCACCTACAAAAGTCACCTGGATTTGAGACTCATGTTCTGCTTCGATTTCTTTCTTGAGAGTTATCAGAGTTGCCATGATGTCAGCACTCTGCACTCGGATTACCAGTGGGAGATCGCCCTGGCGAGTCAAAAGTGAGAAAGGTCCTATAGGGTCTAAAAATAATTGCTTTACCTTGAGGATCTTCTTCGCCTGTACTCCTAACTCTCCTTTGACAGCACCTGAGAAAAGATTTCGCAAGGCAGCGATATGTGTGCTAATACTCGGTGTAGACGACAGAATTTCGAAGTGAAGGGCTGTTTCCTCCTGTAGAACGGCTCCTTTGGAAAGGCTATGGGGAAGGCCGGTTCCAAACGCAGCCCCTAGGCCAGAAAGGAAACCTCTAGTCGAAGGTGATGTGATGCCAACCGTGACTCCAGAGCGGTACGCGAGCCTGACGCACCGACTTTCAGTACGGTTCAATCTTGAATAAAAAAACTTACAGTGCATCGCGAGTCGTAAATTGGAGACCATCCACCGCTCTTATCACCGGTCCTTCTCCTAGGAGAGGCGACGAATTAGAGGTGAGGGGATTGGGAGTAGAGCCATCATGTGTCGATGGTTCGCCTTGAATGTCCTCAAGCCCCAGCGGACTCCCATAGCTGATAAGTGTTGGTCTAAGATGAGAGCAAATTATTAGCAAATTCAGACATAGAGGTGAATAAGTGGCTTGCGAGATCGAGCCACCCTCGAGGTTCACTCTCTCCACATTCGCACTGAACTGGTCAAGCGAGCACTGTGCGTCAGCCCCAAAGCACTTCAACTGTCCATTTTCAACGACAACGACGCCAATGTTACCAGAATCAGAAACCGAGAAGACCTCTCGGATCTTCCCTCCCCTTTTCAGATATATGCGTGAGACATTTGTGAATAGAACCACATCTGCCTTCGATTTTTTGAGCTCGAGAGGTGGTAGACCGTCGTATTTCACTGCATCCTTAGCTTCCTGGTCAAAATTTGGCGTCTTCGGGGGACGCTGAGAGCTCGGAGGCTTCTCTTTCGAATATGGGGATTGTAATTGCGCAATGCCATCGATAAAGACTTGCTTCGGGGTCGCACCAAGCGCCAAAGGGTGACTGTCCCAAAGAACAACGTCTAAAATAACCATCAGCGAAAAAGGGCGTGGTAGAAGCTGAAAATCGAACCCGCGTCGTATCCCGGCTTGATGAATCCAATCCTATGGTCGTATCCCAGAATTGTGGCTGGGGTTGAGATAACCGAAGCAAGGGCGAGATTATGTGGTAATCCGTAGTAATGTGCTTGCTGCGCTTCGAAGACGAGATGTCGCGAGTTTAGAACAGAATGGTCACTCTATGAAGCGAGATTGATGGAATACGTCCTTGATTGATTAATGTATGAACTTACTTTCATCACAACCTGGAATCCATTGTCCGCCAAAATACGAGGAGCGAATTCTGACCCCCTGTATGCCTCGCGCTTGTATCTCGCGTTGGTGGCAAACAGTGCGATGGCCGGTGGTTTGCCTGTTACGCGTCAATTTCATTGAAAAGTCGAGGTAAAAATGGAGTAACCTACTATAAGCCTTCTTCAACAACTCTGGAACGAGGTACGTCTCATGAGCATGGTGGAATGCCGTTATCGAGAATTTGAACTCGTTCGTCAACTAGATAGATTTTAGTGGAATACAAAAAAGATAGTTTCGCACTTACGCGGACCATATCGTCTAGATCGACTGCTTCATAGCAATGGTTGTGTACCTTCACTCGACCCCTCAATACATCCACCAGAGCTTCCCATTGCAGGTCCTCTGGATATTCTCCGAGTCCCTGCCATTGGCCTGCAAGTGCGCTGCGACAGTATCCATCTTGCTTATCCTTTATTTTACGTGCTGTGTCATAGCTAAGTGTGGTTTTCTTGAGCGTCAAAGTCAATTTCCACTGGGCAGCACCGCAACTAACCCTTGACGGAATGCCCATGTAGTGTCCATTCTGGATCCCTGATAGACGCGACCTGAGAAAATAACTAAGTCCAGTATTCCACTGGTTAGAAAAGCGGGAGAGGTCTCACTGGGATTTTCACCGCACGCGTGTCTGGTGTATTTGTGAGCAAAGAACGAGCAAAGGCGGGTCTAGTAACCTACTTCATTTGCCTCCAGCGCGGAGGTAGCGAAGGGTCGAAGTCAGTACCGTTTAGACTATACGGGGGCTCCAAAACCATTGAAGATGGTGACCGCTCAGATGTGGACCTCAACTTGATAGTAAACGCTTGTCCACCTGAAAATTCGAGCATAAGTATGTATCCTCGCAAATAATAACACGGTGCAACCTATGGCGTCTGCTGATCCAGGCAGCACATTAGCAGTGGTGACTCCTCCAGATATTGAAAGAGGGTATGAATCGTCGTGGGTGTTTAAACCATCCAAGCTTCGAAGCCACGGAAGTATAAGCCCCTTGCCTGAATTCCCGTCGCTAGCACCATTGAGTTCGGGAGCACTGTAAACACCCAGATGGGAATGCATATCGACGATACTAGCAGAGTAATTTCTTCAATATTACGTGTCGAGTTGAGTTGAGGAGTCCATACCCCGGTGTGACCCATGCCCCTCCAGCGTTAATGACCTTAAGGTCACTGTACGAGTCCAAAACAACCTGATCAACTTCCCCAACTTCTTTGATAAGCCCTTTTTCCAGTAGGAGGTCTCCGATGACGACTTCATAACCGTCCGCTCGTCCTGTCCAAATAGTCGCGTTCTTGAACAACACCGGTGGTGTGCCCGTTTCGAAACGGTCTGAATGCGACCTCTTATGGAAGTTGGCAGGTGGCCCGGGCAGCAAGTTCAGATTTTGGCATTTCTGTACTATTTGCGCCGCATTGATAGGTACTTGAGCACGATCGTCTGCCTGCCAGTTGAGGGTAACGCCGAATGAAGTCACTGACGCGACAACGAGTAGAATTGCAACCAGCAGAGTCTTGAAGGATGTTGAGCGCGTATTCCGCAGCACATGGACCGGACCCTTGTCCATGATGGTCAAAAAGAAAGGTTGAACGTGAGTAACTGGAGCAGAGTGACCTGAGAACTTGATGGTTGAACGCTATTCATAATTCTGGCTGTCCATCTCGCCATATGATCCCGGCCCGGTGCAAGACGCGTAAATCACGGTTCCTATTTTTAGCAGGCACGGTTACATGCCTCCTCCCACCACCAGTGTACCAAATGCCCCGCCCGTCGTCATCCCAGCATCTGGTAACAATATCGTGATCAACCCTCTTCAAGTGATATTATAAATGAGCTTTCATTTCGTTAGCTGATAGCCTGTTTAGCGCGGAAATCCTGTGCTGGAATGTATAAGGAATGTGGGTAAGGAGTTCGGAGACATCATCGCGGATTATCAAGTTGGGCGAACGACAGGTGTATTGTACCTGAGGTCTGTGTCTCGATCTTATATGAGGTATACTACCTGACGCCTCGTAGTCTCAAATACCATCGTCTCCATCCAGAATACATCCACACGCGTATAGAAAAGCTTGGAAACTCTTACAACCTCAGATTACTTCTAATTCTGTGCGACATCGTGCGTGACCTGATCTTTTTGATGTGGACTGCCCTCACACCTTACAGACTGAACACAAGGAACCTATCCGAGAACTTACCAAGGCGCGAGACGAGCTCTGTGCGCTACAGTCTGCTGACTATCACCCAGGCATGCCTCATCAACAATGTCACTATTATAGTGGCATTTTCGTCAGTCTCAGATATCTCCATCTTCAAATGTATTTCTCACATTGACCTTGGCAGCTTCGAAGAGGCTGGCCACTATCTGACGACCTTCAAGCAATTCGAGTTCAAGCCCCCAGACATGATCAAAGAACGCACCGAGAAGGACTACCACTCTATATTGCGAACTAGTTTAACGTCAATCAGCAAAGTTAACAAAACCGATGTTGAGACGCTCCGAACATCATTTGGGGTGGGTTCATGCCTACAGGGAGACGTGGATCTTTGACCAACTCGCACAGAGTTTTGCAAATATATCTCAGGCAACAGCTGATCAGCTGCAAAATCTTCCTGGCTTTGGTCAGGTGAAAGTAAAGAATATCAAGAACGCTTTTGAAAAGCCATTTCGAAACCAAGCAACAAGCTCCTTATCTCAATCGCGTTCACAAGGAAAACGTCCAGCAACACAGCAGTCAACAAGTCAACAGGACCAGCAACTGCCGCCACCAGTATCACAACGCGCTGAAAGTCCTGCATGGGATATCGAATATGAAGAAGGTCAGTTGCCGGACGAAGAAGAGCAGATAGAACCTACAGGACGCAAAAGCCCACCGCACACAGAAGTCTTCGACATTGACCTGGATCTCAACTAGGCCACAGTTATTACTCTAGCATATGGCGGAGCCGTGCATGTATCAAGCATTTAGAATGGAATAGGGTACTTATTTAAAAAAACCACAATAATGATAATTCTACGCGATTGGATTAAAGAAACATGAGCTAGTTGCTTTCGTCCTGGGTGAATTAAGCCAAGAAAGATAATATAAGGGAGTAGCAATGAACTGTAATTTACGGAACGGTGCTCGAAATGGTTTGCCAAGTTAAGATTTCCTTTGGAACCAGTGAGGGATGGTCTGGCCTTTGCCTTCACGGTTATTCCGCATCCAGATCTCGCGCTGGTAGTGAACATTCATGGCCAGTCCTTTGATGCATGCCTTCGTTCTTGAGCGCTCTAAATGTGTTGCTCTAGTGTCGGCTAAGAAAAGGATTAGAATGGTAGGTATTACAAATAGAACACTCTCCAGGCGACTTACAAATATTAGAATGAAGAGTCTCCAGAACCGTATGAAGGAGTTGCAGGTCTGTCTTCGGTTTGTCCCCGCTTTTAGCAGAGCTTTCAAGACTGGCTGCCTTCGCTCGTCCCTTCGACTGTTCCCGCTCTTCTGCGGCATATTCTTTTAAATTAGAAACCGCAGCACTAAGGATGTTGATGTAGAAACCAAGGTCGTCATAGTCAGTGGCTTCATGGATAGCGAATTTGCCAGGCGGTGACAGATCTGCCTTGGAGTATGGAACTAGTTGATCCAAGATGTTACCCAAAGGAGGTGTATTTGTGTAGGATCCCTATGAACGACAATTAATCCTCGGTCGCACAAACTTAGAAAAACGAGCTTACCAGGGAGGGTGTAGTGTTGTCTGTGATGATGCAATAAGCTGTGAAATTTGCGATGCGGCGAGTGGGACCTGAGCCATTGGCGAAAAGAGCAAGAAGTCGCAGTTTGTTTATGGGCTCGTATGAGGCGGTATAGTTCAGTAATCTAAGGCATAACAAAAACTCCTGGTGGACAAATGAGAATATGCAATACACTGAGAGGAAGCTTCTTACCTTCTCCTTTGCGTTAACGCCGCTGGGTGCTAGACAATCGATCGTTAAGCCAATAGCCAGTACAATATCCCGTGAGAGGTTTGGAGAAGTTTCAGAGTCCATCCCAATCAAGGCAAGCGACACCACAATATCCTGGACTTCTGCACTGTTCAGTCGTCTGGAGCTAGTGAACCATCAGCCTTAGCATGCAGCTACGAAATAGGATACTTACCGTGCACATGACTGAACAAGAAGCACCAATCGATCGAGAATGGAATTTCTGTTCGATTGACAATAACTGTCAGCCTCTGGGACACCGTCCATTTGTGGAAGTGAAGACAGAATCGTTGGACTTCCACCCATGCGCTTCAAAGAAGCCAATATGTGGGTAAAAGAAATGGTACTTGAGATAGGTTGCATCGAAGAAGACCAGAAATTTATCAATGTGTTGGCAGCCGCCTCTGAAAGAGCAGAACTCCGGGTGGAAAGCGCTGGAAGACAGAAATAAGTGAAATGAAGCTAGAAAATGCAAGTGTCCGCTTACACAAATCGCAAAGGTAAGATGCGACACCGGCGCGCTCGTTGGGGTTGACAGACAGCAAGAGGTTCATGTTTAGGAGGGTGGAGGCTCGGTCAATATCTATTGCAACTTCGTTAGAGATGAACTGGAAAACGAGTATAGAAACGCACCACCGTGTTGCAGAGATGCATTTAGAAGGCGGACTATAGGGCTGGTTCCAGGAATATGATATCGTTCATCGACCATCATGGCCGCATCCAAGTCCGACGTCGTTGACCATAGCTTAATTCCAAGGTCTTTTTCGGAAGTCGGATCGTCTCGTATCGCAGCCTTGTCTTTCTCCAGGATACTCAAAATGTCCTTGCCTCCACTGACTTTAAACAGCGTCGTTCGATCTTCCTGGCCAATGGAGATGTCCGAGTCGCTGTCCTCTTTTGTGAGCGCTGAAGCTTGGAGGAGGTTGCGGATACCCCCAGAGCTCAAATTACTCAGATTCCAACTGTCGTCATCGTCATCGTCGTCTTCGTTATCCATCTCATCCACAAGATCCTTTCGTGCGTACTTGAGGGCTGTCTGCTCAGCCTGCAAGAGGGCAGCGTCATCCTTGCCACGTTTAACGGCTTGCTTCTTCTCCTTTAACAACGCAGCAAAAGGAACCGTTGATGTTGCTTTCTTCCCTGGCTTTGCTTGAGGAACAGCCTTGACAGGAGCCAATGTGGGCTGCGGCTCTGGAGGTGAACCCGACCGATTTCGCAAAGAATATCGCGTCGTCGTGCGGTTGCTTGTCGTAGCAACGCCCTGCATAGCATCATCTCTGGATAAAAGGGTCTGCGTTAGCGAAACTGTTTTAGAATGCACTAGAATATCTACCTTTTAGAAGTTTTAGCGACGATAGCAATGGGAGGTAGATCATCGTCATCACTGCTCTCCAACTCTTCGTTGAAATGCAGATACGGTTCTGGACTGGAGAGGCTCCTTTCGTACGCACGGGCTTTGATATCTGCAATGATTTTGGCGGTCTTGCTGGCCTGGTCTAGCGCAACGGGTGTCGGGGGTATCGAGGGAAGGTCACTCGAAGGAGGCGTGAGGATTTGAATATTTGTGTGACTAACTCGTGAAGGCAGTTCAGCGGCTTTCGACCCTTCGATAGGGGAAGTTAAAGGGCTGCTGTGTATATCAACTTCGTCGATAAGCATGGCAAACGAACCATCATGGTCTGGAGTCGGAAGCGGGACTTGTTTCTGGATCGCACTTGATTGGAGAGTCCGCAGCTCTACAGATACGAGTTCCTCCTCATCAGATTGACTGCTTGGAACAAGACCACCGATTAAAGACTCTGGGGGAGATGATAAACGGGCTTTCTTTCGTTGTTGTGGATTAGGCTGCAAAAACTGCACATGTCAACGAGACTAGTATTTTAAAGTCGAAGGAAGCACGCACCGTTGATTTCACGTATATCACCGCCTTAGAGACTTCACCTCCTGATGAGTCACTGTCGAATATACTCTTCCGTTGTTCAGGTGTTTTTGGATTCTCACTGCGATGTCGGCTCGATGCTGGTGTGGAAGAACGTGCAATAGTTTGCGTATCCGGTGATCGTGACCTTTTCAGGGATGATGATGTGGAGATGAGCCTCCTTTCAGATCTTCGAGGAGAGGCGATTTGCACTGTCTTAGACGACACAATGTCTCTTGATCCGCTTGCTAGCCCTATTGACTTTACACCATTGGACACCTTCGACTTGGCAGGTTGGGTCGTCTGAGTGGCGTTATTTGACTGAGAAGGGACAGCCGGGGATGGCTGTGACGATGTCGGCACGTCTTGAGAGCTAGACGCTGGTGGCCCTTTGGTAGCGCGCGCAAAAAAGGCTGTAATGGGTTTGCCTTGAGTTGTGGGCTGCTTTTTCGCGTTCTTAGCCATGGTTCCTGTACAAGAACGTGCAGCGTCAGGCCTGAGAGTTGATACCAACAGAAATGTGGAGAAAGGAAGAGGCGCGCTAAGGCGCGCAAGTGGTGTTCTACAAATCACGTAAAGTAACAGAACACTTTCAAGGGCGTCACATCACGTGTATGAGTACTTCGACAATGCTCAGCGTGTTATAAATTAAGTATTCTATCATGAGAAGATCTCATAGCAATGTGCTAATGGCCATTCTAGACCCTACAGATCGTTGATCAGGTATGTACGCTCTCGAGATGGAGACAGAATTGCTGCAACACGAGATTCAAAGCCGAGAAGGTCGCCTCCCCAGGTCGCCACCAAATCTATCCTCGATTGATCGACATCCACTCCCAATAGCCGTTGGACGTTCAATGATCCAATGGCGAAAGCGTCTTCTCTGGTAAGTGTTCCTCCGCTTTCGATGGCAGCCTAGGGAATGCGTTTAACTTGAGTATTCAACAATCAATAGGTAGTGCAACCCTACCCAAGCAACGTCAAACGCAAGGTTACGCGCCGACCAGATCTCTTCGCATCCAATGCCTACTACAACGTTGTTTTGGATGAGCTCGATAATAGCGCTGTGGTTCGTTATAGGGGGGCCAGGAAGTCTGCGCGATACACTTATTAGAAGAATACTTGGAGGGTGAGCATGAGGATACACTTACATGCGCCTATCTTCCCAAACATAAGGGAAAGGTCGAGCAGGGTTGAGGATAACTCCAACGTTGGCTTCGCCCAATTCTTTAGCTAACAAATGGGCCTCTGCACCGCCTGTGATAGTGAGACGAATCTTTTTGTGTGTCTCTGCCTCCACTTGCTGCTTCAAGATCACAAGTGTGGCAATGATGTCAGCACTATGAGCCTCGACGACGAGCGGGATTTGGCCCTGCATATTGGTTCATCAAACTGCATCTTGTTGGATGTAAAGGGGGTACATACCGACTTGACTTTATCGAACCATATCCCAGCCTCTCCTTCAGAAGGGCCTAGCAACAACCGGCGAAGCGCAGCAACTTGAGTGCTGACACTTGGTTTGGAGAAGTGTCTAATAGAGACGTGCACGGCAGTGATTTCTTGTACAACAGCGCCTTTCTCAAGCTTGTGAGCTGCGCCAAGAGAGAAGGCCGTGCCTAAACCACCGTAGAACTTTGAGTGGCTTGGGGCTGTGATACCGACAGTAACACCGGATCGATATGCCAACCTTCAAAATAGATTCAGATGTTGGATAAAGTAAACAGAGTTCATCACTCACAATGCATCTCGGGTGCCATACTCTAGTCCATCGAACGCGCGTATAATAGCTGAATCACCACCAACAATGTCCGGCACAGATTTGCTGAGAGGATCGATGACGTTGCCATCATTTGTAGATGCTTCCTGGTCTATATGTTGCAACCCGAGGGGTGAACCAAAGGAGACGAGGCCTGGAGATATCGAGCCGCCTTCAAGATCCACTACACTGGTCTTCGCGTCTTGCATGTCCACAATATTCGCACAATGCTCGACACCGCCATGACAAACTATGACACCATTGCGAGATACCACGGTGCCAGACCCTGTTCCTCGTGCAAGCTGGATTTGTTCAATGACACCATTCTTCACCTGATATACACTATGGACGTTCTGGAAGACAACAGCAGCATCAAGAGGAGCTGCCTTGGGCTCTAATGGAGGCAAGCCTTCATAGATGACCGCTTTCTGTGCCTCCTTGTCGAAATTCGGGACTCTGGGAGATCGTTGGAACACTTCGGGTTTGGTGACCACGTAAGGGGATGCAAGTTGTGGAATGCCATCAATGAAAACCTGCTTCGGTGTAGCACCAAGAGCTAGCGGGTGACTATCCCAAATTACTAGGTCTGTAAATGGCTATTAGAAAATTGGACGATATGCAGCATACAAAGTATTTACCAGCATCATAGCCTTCTTTGATGTATCCAATACGATGTCCCATCCCCATCACCTCTGCAGAATTGCTTGTGACTGATGCAATGGCTAGATTCTCGGGGAGGCCATAGAAGTGGGCTTGTTGAGCTTCGTACAGTAGATATCGCGAATTCAAAACAGGGTGGTCGCTCTGTGAATCTAATATTAGAACTTGGCATCCTTTAATCGCTGCTGCTGCAGGGTAGCGCACCTTCATAAGCACCGTCAGACCATTCTCAGCCAAGATACGAGGCGCAAATTCGGAAGCCCGATAAGCTTCACGTTTATATCTGGGTATTATGCTCGTTTAAAGTCACATAAAAGAAGAAAATAAAACTTGCCTAGCATTGGTCGCAAAGAGGGCTATCGCTGGAGGCTTCCCTGTAGCCAAAGTATGAGAACTGGGTCAAGTCAGAGTGGTCAAATATTACCATATGCTTTCTTCAAAACATCTGGAACCAGGTATGCCTCGCTAGCGTGGTGGAACGCAGCAATAGGGAACTGGAACTCGTTGGATAGCTGGATGAAACAGCCTTAGTTCCTATAAGACTCAACGTTGAGTAATGACTCACTCTAACTAAACCATCTAGATCTACAGCTTCATAACAGTGCGTGTTGACCTGCAGAATATTTATACGAGTAGAACTGATTTTAAGAAATCGATGCGTACCTTGACGCGTCCTCTGAGTACGTCGACCAATGCTTCCCATTGGAGTACATCAGGAAAATCACCAAGACCGTCCCACTTGTCAGCAAGGGCTCGAGTGCAATACTCATCTTGCTTGTTTTTGATCTGCTTGGCGGTATTATACCTATATTAAACATGTAAACAGGACAATCTAAAACTTAGTTGTCTCTGAAAACTCACGCATTACGGAAAGCCCAAATTGTATCCATTCTGGTATCCTTGTAGGTGTAGCCTTGAGCAGAATCTATTAGATATATGAAGCGCGCATAAGTAGGTGTAAAACTCACTAGGATTTTCGCCTTCATGAATTTTGAAGAAGTGAAGATCAGGAAATGGCTAAGTCCTCTGGAAAATTAGTTACATACCGCATGCGTGCCTTCAAGGACAACATTGTAAGCAGAAGGAGGACAAGAGCAATGCCGAAAACATACTTCATGTGTCTCCATCTAGGTGGCAGGTTTGGGTTTGGGAAGGAAGTGTTGATTTGATGAGGTGGTTCGAGCAACATAGACGAGGGCGACTTCTCCTTGGTTTCTCGAAGCTTGATAACAAAAGCTTGACCGCCTGAAAAATATCTTCAGCAAAGATGAGCGCCGTAATAGAGCGAGGTGCGAACCAATGGCATTATCAGAGCCAGGCAACACAAGTGAGGTCGTTACACCACCTGCTATCGACAGTGGGTAGGAATCATCGTGCGTGTTTAATCCATCAAGGCTTCGCAGCCACGGTTGTATTGTGCCTTTCAGAGAGTTATCGTCTTCTGCGCCGTCCAAAGCCGGAGAAGCGGCATCTCCAAGATGGGAATGAATATCCACAATTCCAGGTGTTACCCATGCGCCTTTTGCATCCACTTCCATCAGCTCTTTTCCAAACTCCGGTAGTTCCGCACTGCTTAGATGACCGATGCTCTTTATGATGCCCTTGTCCAGCAATATATCGCCATGTATAACCTCCGTCCCATTCTTCTTGCCAGTCCATATTTGCGCGTTTCTGACAAGGACCGGTCGGGTCCCAGCCTCAAAGCGTTCAGAGTGTGAGCGGGAGTGAAAGTCGGATGGAGGCCCTGCCTTGACCTTCAGTTGCCGACAACGAGATAAAATAGATGATGCATGCTGAGGACGCTCAGCACGATGGTGGTGGTGAAAGGTCGTCGTCGATCCAAGTTGAGAAATAGTGAATGTGATAAAGACTAGACCAAGGCCAAGCAGCATTCGGAAGTGCTTTAGTTTCAGTCGCTGACGAGGCAGGTCCATAGCTGGAGCTTCCTTCTGACCATCCATGGCTGCAGCTACCGGTATCTGCCCTCGCTGTAAGTGGGTGGTTAAAGGCAACTCGAGTGCGTGTTGGGCGAACCTGAACTGGCTGTAGTGGGAGACTCCAATTCACACGTTCATCGAGCCCTTACCACAGCGGACTGCAAGCCACGGACTGCGGGCTGCTCACCACTCTAAATCAAGGATGTGTTCCTAGGACAGGCATGAAGGTTGAAGCATACAATTTTAATAACAGCTCCTTCCACAAAGGCACCAACTCGACCAAGCGCTTGAGCCTTGCAGGTGCGACGCGCTCCGGGCCGTATTACCGGTACCTGAGGCCTGAGGGTCCAAACAAGTCATTCGCTGCTCGCCGAGTCCACATCGCGTCCTTTCAGTCTGCCACCGAATATTTTCACAATGCCGCCGAAACACAATGACCGAATGGTTGTCGACTCTGATTCGGATATATCTATTGACTTGGAACCCACCAACAAGGGAAAAGGACGAGCGAAGGGCAAACCCAATACTGACAAACGAAAGGCAGACAAAGGGAAGGGCAAGGCGAAGGACACGGTATGCGCTCACATTTGGGGCATGTTTATCATGCCTAACTGATTGTGCAGCAAGCGTACACCTGGGAAGCATCATTCGCTCGTTCATGGGATACTGTCCAAGAAGATGAAACTGGGAGTCTCCAGACATCTGTGGAAGATCTAATGGCTAGGGGAAGGAGAAGAAGGTAATGTAAATTCCCTGGAGAAAAGTTAAGATACACCCCTTCATACCTCTCAGGCTTTTAGCTCCAGCTTCAGCAATCCGACGGACAATAATTCGACACCTTATTCTTGTCCTCGACCTATCATCCTCCATGATGGACAGAGATATGCGTCCGACGCGATTCGATCTGACGTTGCAGTATGCAAGGGAGTTCATCACGGAGTGGTTTGACCAAAATCCTCTGGGTCAAATTGGTATCGTTGGCATGCGAGCCGGGATAGGTGAACGCGTTGGCGAGATGTCTGGTGCGTGTTCCTGGCTTGACATGGTTGTGCTATATGTGTTGAAAGAGTCTTACAGGAAACCCACAAGAAGTGCTGAAGTCAATCTCTGAGAGACATAAACTCGAACCTACGGGCGAGCCAAGTCTCCAGAATGCTATTGAAATGGCGCGAAGTACTATGAGGTACGCCGTCCCGAGCTACCACACGACCTGACCATAAAATCTCCATTTTCAGTCATCTGCCGACCCACTCCTCTCGAGAAATCCTCGTTATCTATGGCTCTCTTACCACTTGCGATCCTGGAAATATCCACGAAACCCTTGACTCATGCGTGAAGAATAAAATTCGCATTTCAGTCGTTGCCCTCGCAGCTGAGATGAAGATCTGTCGTGAGCTTTGCGACAAGTCAGGCGGTATGTGTCTATTCAGCCACCTGACCTCCATCCTCACTGACCTTTTGCAGGTCAGTTCGGCGTAGCTATGAACGAAGGACACTACAAAGATCTACTCTTTGAACTCGTTCCACCCCCAGCACAAAAAGCTGCACCCCGAACCGCTGGACCTGGTGCTGGTAATCCAGCCGCTGACCTCATGATGATGGGTTTCCCAACCAGGCTTCCAGATGCGTCTCCCCTCAGTCTCTGCGTCTGCCACTCAGAGATGAAGAGCCAAGGTTTCCTCTGCCCCCGTTGCCTCTCGAAAGTCTGCGACGTGCCAACCGATTGCGATATCTGTGGATTAATGATCGTCAGCTCTCCGCACCTAGCCCGGAGCTACCACCACCTGTTTCCAGTCAAAACTTATGATGCTGTGTACGTGTTTCTTCTGTATTTTGTTTCATTTCTAATATATCTATGATTGCAGCATGGATGATGAAGACGAATTTAACACACCAAACGCATGCCACGCATGTTCACGACCTTTCCCAGAGAAATCCGCCAATGCGAAGGAAGGTCTGAGCCCTTTTGGACGCTATCGATGTCCAGAATGCCATAATGACTTTTGCTCGGACTGTGATGTTTTCATACACGATGTCATTCACTGTTGCCCAGGCTGCGGGAAGTAGTTGGTTTGACTTCACCTTGGTGGATCTGTACCCCATTGCAGCAACGAGAATCACATTTTTAAGTATCGGTGCAGGCATGCAAACGTCATGAAGTTTTAGTATGACGGTAAACTAATTATGATATCTCAAAAGCACCTCTAATATCCGGTGCAAGACGAAGTTGTCTAACGAACTACCGAACCAAGGCTACCGTTGATAAGAAATCGAACGGGAGCCCCCTGCTCCTGAATATTCATCCATCTCCTGCTCATCCACGAATAGATCCATCGACCGTCTCCGTCGATCCATAGAATCTTTTCTCCGAGGTCTACTAGGTAGATCGTCGTCATGCTGTTCAGTCTCCACTAGACCCGTTTGCTCGCCAACTCCTCTTGAACTTCTCCTCGGAATCACGGGTCGATGAACATTGGACGACTGATTGAGTGGGTTCTGGTCATGGTCGACATCTTCATCTTCACCATCGTCTTCCTCGTCACTCGCATCTCCGACAGCCCATAGCACCTCGTCTTCTCCATCACCGTGCTCTTCGTCTGCCTCTTCGCCATCAGCACGTCCATTCACTTGCTTTGATTTGTCTGCCTTTCTGCGTTTTCTCCTCTGGGGCATGTTGGACTTGACTTTGCCAGTGACAGGTTCGGGTTTTTTGTGGGTGAGTAAGACAACACCGGATATCAGGACGAGGATTGATACAAAAATGAGGAAAAGCGTCCAGGATTTGTATGCTGGGGTTTCGTTGTTGAATATTAATGAATCAAGCCACCTAATAAATCCATGAGATCAAGCAGAGGATAACAAGAGAGTAAAATCCCTTACCCGGTGGCGGTGTACACACCATAGAAGACTGGTACAACTAGGGTTGAATCATAAACCTTCAAACCACGATTGAGGCAGATGATTTGCAGGACAGCAGTGATTACCAGCAAGATGATTGTGAATATCGGGGCCGCATGTCCGAATTGATTTCCGGGATTTTGGTGTGAAAGGGAGCCGGAGAGTAGCTTCACGCTATTGAACAAGGTTAACAGGAGGAACGTTCAACGAAGGCGAGAGTCACTCACGTCGCTTTTGCAAAGACGAGACATCCACCCGCAAGTCCACCACCACAACATGCCCACCCAATACCCAACGTCCATGCCACCTGCTTGTCATCCTTTGGTGCAGCCCACTCTTCCAGTCGGTCCGTAACAAAGTTGATGAGAGCATCCCAACCCGACTTCACTGCCACGAAGAAGCCCACTACCACTCCGAAGATTGATCTTCTTCTCCCCCCTACTCTCAGAGAAGTATTAGGCGCTGGTAGTCCAGGTCCTGGACCCGGCCGCGCCGCGGAGAATGGAACCGCAGCAAGTTCGGCTCTTGCGGTTAAAATATGGTCGAGCCTGCTGGTGAAGAGCATGACGAGAAGTAGCGCAGCCGACATAGAGAAGAAGTAACCCAGCCATCCACCCCGACGCCAGAGATATGTAATATGGGCGACGTCCGTCTCTGAAGCAAGCCCACTGTTGATTGAGCCGAAGGCAACGATGCCTATTACACCTACGATGACGACTACGGTTCCCTACACGGCGGGTAAGGATAATGTAAAGACATTGAAATGGTATGCATACATATATGTCTGTGTTGGTGACGGGTGTGCCGACTAGGAAGCGTGCAAACAGGAAGTTGAATACGAGGGAGGTTGAACCCAGAGGCGCGACGTATTCTATGCCCCAGCGTGAGCGCTGAGTATGAGGGCAAAGCTAATAGCTCACCTGCACGCATATATTCAAGAGCGAGTGTGCTGCCTATTAGTTGGGAGAGGCTGCTCTGTGTCAATAATGAGACTCGGGGACACAGTAAGCAGGACTTACATGTAAAGCAACATCCCAAGCAACCAGAGAGGTCGCATCCAGTCACTTTTCCTGGCTGATTTCGGTATTGCACTCGTTCGTACCTGTGCGTCATGTCAGTAATATAAAACAAGGCACTTGGACGACGTCACACACATGGTCGAGTTTGGTGAGATTAAGACCTGCTGCATTCAGAATCGAGGCCAAGAGAATGATAGCGAGACCTATTATGAATGCAACGGCAGCGTTTGCATGGTGAGCAGGAACGGGGTCGTCTGAGGGGATGGGCGGAGGAGGTGAAGTCGAGGACATAAGAGTTCGGTGCAGAGCAAGTGCAGAGAGCCCACAGTCGGATCCGTCACAAAAACAGACGAAAACGCGCAGCCGTCAGCACAGCCACCATCTGCCGCTCTTCCGGGGATGATGTGCGGCTGCATCGCGACATACACCGCATAGACCTGGCTGCCATGCAACGATAGTAGACAACGACGTGTATCACAGGCATCGCCATAGTCCAAGGCTCTAGTATAAGTGCCTCTCCAAATGTGAGGAGTCCGTAGATGCCCGCTCTTTCAACTTGTACTTCGTGAGTCAAAGGTTGCTTCCAATTTGATCACTGCTGATAATTTACTCCTATTAGCGACACCTGCGCTGGTGTAAATGGCGTCTTTATTAGTCTCCCCATAGTTTGCATCTTTGCGGTTCTTTTCTGTATGTCCAAGATTTTGGTCTCACCTTTGGCGGTATTGCTCACCGACGCTCTACTAGTCCTCGTACTTGTCGGAGGCGTTGCCTGCTTCATCTCCGCCTACCGCCGTCGAACTGCCTCGGAAGAGAGGTCGAAAAAGAAATACAATTTCAAAGCTGGCTATATCCCGTCATCGGAAATCGATGCGGAGCCAGCACCTCCTTACCATGCTTCGATGTCCACTCCTCCAACACCTCACCCATCCTTGACATTTCCGCCTCCATCGTATAGCCCTGTCTAAGGCCACATGAACAAATAATCTGTAATAGTGTAGCTCGTCCCCCACCAATTGTACAATGTTTCATCATGATCGATCAATGCATGACCTCAAGTTGAATCAACCGTGAGACGTAAGTACAGCTTCAGCCTTCATAAGTATATCAATGTCAGAAGTTATAACTTGTGCTATGGATTTGATTTTAAAGTCTTCTGTTTTGCCTTGACTCATATTAAGCTTAGGCGCCGAGGAAAACACGTGATCATTTGACGGCGTCTATTTTAACCTAAATTTTAGGGGGTCGCTGCGACGTCCATGTACCTCAGGTCTTATAAAAATTACATGTAATTCTAATTCATGTTTCCATAAATGTACCTAGTATAGACTGATTCTTATACTTTTTTGGACATTCAATTACTCTTGACATTCGGTACGTGAGGTTGCCGCTTCCACAAAATACATACCAGACTAAAGGTGTCCAGGATTCCAGCCCGGAACTTCAGCCGTGTCTGCTGTTCAAGTGTGGAATCCGGCTTTCCACCTCATGGACGCCAAATTAGGGTCAAGTAAGGGAAATACTGCGCTGCGTCCACAATTGAAAATAAACCTTCGAGGAAATCGAAGTTAGATATTAATACCGAGAACGCTAGACAGACAGATTGGATTTGGTACTATAGGAAGAACCTAAGCCCTAGATACCACTATAGTTCTTTACTTTTTGGGGTAGAGTGGGCGTCACGCTGTGGTCAACGGGGCATGCACCTCGTAATGACACGTCTGCGTATTGGACAATCATAGCAATCAGGAATGGAAAACTTGGGATGTGATGAAAGGTCCGTTGCAAGAAACTAGCAGACCAGACATTCCCGAGAGTGAATACGAGTGTATACTTTAAACGGATCGGGCTTACATCTCCAACGAATAAAGACATGACTCGAGCTCAAGATTGACTTCGAAAGCCCGAGACGCGTGTTAAGGGGACAGCGAGGATCTAGGACGAGCGTTGTCCTTAACATATCGTGGTGGCTCCTGACCAGTAACAGCTAAATTCAGTCACTTTCTCCTGCCAAATGTCCTCAGCCGATGACTTTGTGTGTATTTTGAAACATCATGATATTCCCAACGCCCAGCACGGGCTTTGAGTATCTACAGGTATAACGAGCGTATGTTGTACGAGAAATTTCACATATACCACCTACGTTGGAGTCACTTCAACACCTCATCAGCACATTTCAAAGAACAGAATCTGCGAGTTCAGATGCTTAGAATGACAACCTTTCCCCTTGCTCACCAGGAAATTTCACCGGCAATTGAGTCTTTGATCCTCCTCTTCACCTCCTTGTAGTCTCTGTCAATGCACAGTACAAAGTCTATCAATGGACTTCACTGTACTATCATAAACTGAGGGCTCGCCAATTGTACCTTTTAGTTAATCTAGTCCAACAACTGTACTCGCAGAAGCATTGATCCACTTCCTCTTCATGCTCTCTCAGTTTAAAAATTCCTCGTCTTTGAAGACTTTGAGAGCAATACCTTTATTGGTGCCAGTATCATGACCGTTCATATCCGAAAGATCTTTCATTCAAAAATAGTGCATCTCAACATCAGACTTTCTGATTAGAATACTCCATAAAATTATATTTCACACCATGAAACTACCATATTGTGGTGCAGAGTGAAGGTTTTCAAAAGTTTCTGCGTCTAAGTTTGTGCATAAACACGATTTATATTGCCGTGATGTCTTCCAGTGATTGCATTCCGGCGATTGTAGAGGTGAGATAGCAAATCAGAGCTTGCAGACAGAAGATGGCAGAAGATGGCTTGAAATAGGCCCAACCGGACCAAACCAGCTCAACCTCAACCATTCCAGATTATCTTCCTCAGCGCGTAAACTATTTGGTTGGCAGGGATGGTGCACCAACTGGGGTTGATTGAGAGCTGATTAGCATGTCTTCAAGTCAAATTTAGACATTAAAGATTATAAACTCCCCAGATAACCTGTAGAGGAAATATCTAAGCCCCATGAGTAGTGCATCGAGCCAACGCGACGGCGCTTAAATTAAATTAAACCGGTTCGGGCGTCACGATCATGTGATGATTAAAGGCTCTCTTGATCCGTCGGGTTCGACGCCATCCCGAGACGTTTTCTCGGATCAATCTATTTTTATATATTATAGCCTTCACTTTTCTTTCCTCGGGTTTCTGACTCTTTTGAACCAGTGCACCTTCCACAATCATTGCACTTCTGTCATAATGGACGTTCGAGTTTCTACGATCTTGACCTGATACCACAACATCGATTCTCACAAACTTGTTTTCAACATGCGATTTCGAGTCATTTTCATATCCATACCCTCGATTGGCAGAAAATATGCCGCAAATCCCGATGAGTCAAGGAAATCAAGAAATTTTATTTGGAAGAGATAAGAAACAAAGACATGTACAGAAGCATTCTACAGATCCATCAAGCGCTCTACCTTGACATCGGTGGAGTTGCTCAGACCTGAAAGGTATATAAGGTCTCCAGCTCTTGTCTTCTCGCTCTCGTTCTTTACCTTATACCCACTTTCGTCCAAAGCCTTGTATTACACCACATCAGTGACTATGAACAATCAGGCCCGTTAATCCACCTCAAAGATCACGTCTACAATGACCATGAACTCATTGGCGACACTGACGAACGAAGTATCAAATCCATCCAAGGATTTTTCTCCTGCATTTGGTGCTCTGCAGTCCAAGTATGATGCAGAAGGGACCGTGCTAGTAGCGCTGCCCGCGAGCTCCAACCGACCTGTGAGTTCACCGTTTGGAAATACGTAGATTCACCCTCATCTCCCTTGATCGTGGGTAGTATCTGTCTGCAAAATCTACAACAGTTGGCCTCAACATCAAAGGCATGTTCCATTCTTGTTGTCTTATTCATGTGTGATGTTCGACGATTATCTCTTACAGCATTCTTCCGCGAACGTGCAGGAGTATTACGCAAATCACGGCAATATATGCCTAAAAACGTCCACCTCCTTAGCCAACTCTGAGAACGCTAGCGTATGCTCTCCCCCGGGCCAACCACGCAACAACAAAGGACTCCAGAAAAGTAATTCTCGTCCCTGTTTGAAGCCAGGCATGTGAGTTGGCTGGAAATTCAAACGTTTGCTTACTACCCTCACAGACAAATGCCGGTCTTGAGGGTTCTTTGTTTCTCTTCAGGAAATTACTTATAGGGTATAATTGCACTTGGTCAACCCCACAATACGCGCCATTTACAACCCATTTTTATCAGGAATGCTCCATAGAGCTGCTGCAGATTAGGATCTAGTTATTTTCTAGAACACAGACCTGGGTCTCAAGGTTACGGGGTTTCAAGGTTTTTTGTACGTTGAAAACACACAAAACTCAGTGGACCGAGCCTAAAAACAGCTGTAATATAGGAATACGAGAAGGAATCTATAGTATGGCTATCTACATACGAAGGGTTTAACCAAATTTATTTCCTACCGTTTCATGAGTTTTGAGGTTTCCGGCAACTCAAAACACAATTAAACCCTGACAACGAGATGGACGGACAAACTTCATCTTTTTACTTGCACCGCGACGGTTGAACGGGCCGGGTATATCTGAGTCAGTGATGTCAGCATTGCCTTGCAGCTGACTGTTCAAGGTCATCTTCTTCTGTACCTCCATGTCGACTGCGCAGAATGACTTCGCAAACAACCCCTCACTGCTACTTCTGCCAGTAGAACTCATGGAATCCCTCAATCAGACCTATTTCCTACATCGTTTGGTGACTGAGCCAGATAAGGTTATCCCGCCAGGAAAATCACTCTTGTCGATGATGACACACACTGGCTTCGAGCTACAAGACGACGCGTCGGCACAGAGTGACGAAAAACAGCCCGCTTTGACTGAAAGGGTGGCAGAAGTGGCTCACAAGGCGTTCTGGGGCGAAGTGAGTTCAAAATCAGTATAATACCATGAAGGCCTTACACATTGGTAGGCTGCAGAAGTACTATCTTCGCCGTTGCCATCTGTGCAGCTTCCACGGCTGAGAAGACTCTATCTGGATATGCACGAAGCTCTGGAACCGCTTTTCCCACCGAATTCTCGCATCCTCGTTTCGCTGACTTCTCCACCTCCACCGACATCTTCACCCCTTCACTCAACCCTCCATCTCCTGACGGAAGTCCTGTCAGCACTTCGCCAGAGATGTGCTCCCCTTCGGGATGAGAAAATAGATCAGCTACTATACACTATATCTATACCACCGCCTCCAGATTCTCATATACCGCCATCGCACACGGAGTCAAGTTCCTTACCCCAAGACATTATGACAACGCGTCTGGCAGAGTTTGTCATCGAGAACATGAGGGCCATCTTATCACTTGCGGATGATATGAAGGCAGACCTCAACAACTTTGTCCTTGGTTCTATGTCGGAAAGCCAACTCGTTGGCGTTCTCTCGAGCAAAGTCAAGTCACGGGAGAGGGACCTCGTGCTGAAGCTATGGGGTGGCGAAAATACTGTCCGAAATTTATGGCGCAAATGGCTATCAGAAGCCACCCGAGGAGATCCGACATCGCCAGCGAGTCATATATGGACAAGCAGATTGCTTCAAGCGCTTGAAACCAACAAAGCCGTGTATTGCTCTCCTCCGCCTTCTACTTCTGTCATTTCCAATGGAGACGGCAACACGATTCTTCAGGAGCAACTCAACCACCTACCTCCACAACTTTTCTTCTCAGCGCCGGCTTTAGTCTATGTGCAGAATTACCTGCAGGCCATAGTTATCACCGCAGCCCTGCGGCTCCTTGCACGCCCAACGTCTGTAAATGGGGCAGCAAATTCTCTAGTGCCTGACTTTGTCAAACGAGTTTGGACTCTCCTTAGAGCCGAGATTGACTCTGACAGCGACGTCGCCGACATCAAAATCATCAATCTAGCAGACGAAGTTGTTCGTTCTAGACGCGATGCTGCAGCCTTTCCCAAAGGACTTGACCCGGAAGAAGATAAAAGGATTCGGGACACCGTCGAACGCACGCTCAGGACGACGGACCCTGTGTTCTTGCTCTTACGAAAGCGACTCGTGGATGCGCTAGAAAAGCGATTGATATCAGAAGTTAGTGGCCCAGATGTCACCCACACTTCCTCTGGGTCATATATTCCTGTGAAGATGCGAACAGGCAAGGACATGTCTGCGGAACGATCAGGCAAACGTCCGAAGCTCATGCTCCCTGACAGCTCGAGTAGCTCCCCCTCACGGCCATCAGCTCGGTTCCAGGTCCTAGGATTTGAAGACGACGTTTTACAGCATGCCATATCAGAAGTCTTTCAGAAGCTTGTAGATTGTATTTCTTGGACTGATGGCATATGGGGAGACCTTGTTTAGTCATAGGACCGTCATAGTTGACTCGTTCAGGCCTACCTGCGTACTCCGTCTGTCTGTATTCTTTATATATATAGGTTTCTCATAGAATAGTACATTGCCTAATAGCTTGTCACTCACTGAATGTTGACGTCCGCCGTTCTCCCAAGACTGTGACGGTCCGTGAGACCCGTTTCTTTTTAACACCGTCATCATCCCTACGTCCATCAAGTCGTCAGTTGGAGTCACGGAAAGAAAGTGCCATGTAGGCTGTAGACAACCTTATCTGTGAGTGACCCTTTCACAAACCGAATTTAGGAATGTCCCACTCAAAACCTAAGCTGAGAATACGACGTTTAGTTTTTGAACGAGTCAGGTAGCACCGAGTCTCGAATTCACCGGACAATCGAATTTTTTTTTCACCATCCTTACATCTTAAGGAGCAAGAATACCGGTCATCGTGAACCTAGTCAAAAATGGTCGAGATCACGACCCAACCGCGGCATCCATCTGTGTTGGATGGCCAAGTCAACAGCACCCTCAAATTTTAGTCGGATCTTATCAAGACCCCCCCCCGGGATCCTACTGGGCATTTATCTTCCCACCCAAGATCCGATACCATGCAAGAGTGCGTCCATGTGGCTTGGTGTAGGGATAAGAGCGAAGCTTTCGAAGCTGTGGATAGTATTGGTACGCTGTGACTTTTTATAGGGAAATGTAGCTGGCGGACACAAACGGGAAAATCTCCCTATCCTCTACCGGGAGGATCATCGGCCAATGGCGACGTCCTCGTCATCTTGGGAGCGTAAGGACGGTACTAACCCACACAAGGCAACTTGCGCGACAGTTCGTATTTCCATTCCGCATTTCAGTGCACACTTGATTTACCGTAAACCTTCAGTCAGCTGAGCTATATTGGGTAGGCGCGCGTCGAAGATCTATTAATTTCGCATCAACCCCTTGACGTAGGTTCTCAAAAAATGTTCCATTGGAGTGCAGCCATCGTCGACGATTGTACGGGAGCTTTGTACGGTCGTGTTTGGTTTGATAACTTGGGAAACCAATGGCGCTATCTTCACATATGCCACAAGGAGGGAGCCGACTCTGATATCATGGAGGCGACTTCTTTCTCTTACGACAATTTACTTTCAAGCCGGTCGCCTAACTTCAAGCCCCTGATTGGGTTTCCATCGCGGATCTCATCCGTAGGCGAAATATATAAAGGTCTCCAAGATCGAGTCTGAAATGGATTATTCTGTTGCAATGGTTCTCGACGACATCCAAATTGCTAAGAATGTCTTCAAGCATATCAATGGCCCCTCTTCTCTTGGTGAACTCCCCCTACCTGGCAGCCATGTTCCTGTTGGAATTAAAACTGGTCCAAATTCCCTGCTCTCGAAATTCATAGAGGCACATGCAGCCATAGAACGGTACAAGTATGTTTCAAGTTGATCCCCTCGGTTCGCTATGCCGAGTATTGATGAATTTGCAGAGAATACCCTGTCAAAGTCGACGGCCATAGTTTATCAACCGCCGCCATTGTTGCTGCTGCTCGTCATGGTGCGGCAGTTCAACTCGACGACAGCAAGCGCGTTAGGGACCAGGTGGCCAAGAGTCGCCAGGTAGTTGTCGACAAGGTTGCCAGTGGAGCAAGCATCTATGGACTATCTACTGGCTTTGGTGGAAGTGGTGAGCTTCGTATGGTCTTCCGAGTTCGCGTCCGAGAAAGTTGACGTTTCCTCAGCGGATACACGTACAGATAAGCCACTGATGCTCGGCCACTCACTCTTGCAACATCAACATATCGGTATTCTTCCTACGTCCGACGAATCACCAGACGTTCTCCCTCTTCAAGATCCGAGTAGCATAACGACTATGCCCGAAGCATGGGTGCGGTAAGTGTGGTCAATCCCTTCCTGAAGGTCGCCCTGCTCAATTCCCTTCGTTCTATAGGGCTGCTATTCTTATCAGGATGAACTCTTTGATTCGCGGACACTCAGGTGTGCGGTAAGTTCTGAAGCTGTATTTCATGTGCAAGTCCTAAATGACATGATGTAGTTGGGAGCTCATTGAGAAAATGAGAGAGCTCTTGACTGCCAACGTCACTCCGGTGGTGCCTTTGAGGGGCAGCATCTCTGCATCCGGAGGTTTGTAGTAGTGCCTTATTCCCACTACCATAACTGACTTGGGAACCTATCGCAGATCTGTCTCCACTTTCGTACATTGCTGGGGCGTTAGGTAAATGCGCGTTGTTTACGTCCGAAACTCTAAAAGCTTATAGTCAAATTCCTCAGTCGGGAACGAATCTATTCAAGTTTTCGATGGTCCCAAGAAATCTGCCCACCGCCGCAAAGTCCCCTCCTCCGAAGGATTACGTGCACACGCCATCGAACCTATCACGTTAGCTTCGAAGGAGCACCTTGGATTGGTGAACGGAACGGCATTCTCGGCTGCTGTTGCCGCACTTGCCATTGATGATGCGGTCCACCTCGCTCTCCTTGCCCAAGTCTGCACGGCTTTGGGAACCGAAGCACTGAACGGTACTTCTGGGTCGTACGCTTCTTTCATCCACGCGACAGCTCGACCTCATCCTGGTCAGGTAAGTTCCAAAGTTTAGCTCAGAGAATATTCGCTGAGGCTTCGTTCATCTCAGGTTGAGTCAGCCCAAAACATCTGGAACCTCCTCCAGGGTAGCAAACTCGCCCAGCTACACGAGGAAGAGGTCAGCCTGCAAGAGGATCGCTATTCACTTCGACAAGACCGTTACCCACTGCGTACTGCGCCACAATTCCTTGGACCCCAGGTCGAAGACATTCTCTCAGCATTAGCCTCTGTTACGCAGGAATGTAATTCGAGTGCGTTTTACACACATTCTTCCATGCGCCACAATGCTCATTCAGCCGCCAGCAACGGACAATCCTCTCATCGAGAGCGAAACTGGCATCATCCACCATGGAGGCAACTTCCAGGCGATGGCAGTAACTAACGCTATGGAGAAGACGCGTCTGGCTTTACACCACATTGGAAAACTCCTGTTTTCTCAAAGCACGGAGCTCCTCAATCCCGCCATGAATAACGGCCTCCCCCCATCTCTCGCTGCCACCGACCCTTCTTTAAATTATCATGGAAAAGGCGTGGATATTGCGACGGCTTCATATGTTGCGGAGCTCGGCTATCTAGCTACGCCTGTCTCGACTCACATTCAGTCTGCTGAGATGCACAATCAAGCCGTCAAGTACGTGCGACCTCGTCATTGAAACCTAAGAGCTCTACCCTAACTTTGTTACAGTTCCATGGCCTTGGTGTCAGCCCGAGCAACAGTGAACTCGCTGGACGTCCTATCGATGTTGATGGCTTCTTACCTGTACTTGCTTTGCCAAGGTAAGGGACAGACCGCGTTGGTAATACCACAGCTTAACAAACTCCTTTAGCTGTCGATCTGCGAGCCCTTCGCGCAGAATTCCTCCTCGGTTTCAAAGACATTCTCCGGGAAGAGCTATCCTCCGGATTCTCATCCTTCGTCAACAATGAACAGCTAGATACCCTCCAGTCTAGACTCTTTGTGACCATGGAGCACACTTTCGACAAAACCACCGTTATGGATAGTGCCGACCAAATGCGCGAAGTCGCTTCCTCCGCGTTCCCTATCATCCTCGAGTGCTTCACCACGCACGCCGCCACCGAGTCTGCTGGCCCCACACTTGCTAATCTCACCAGTTTCCAGGCTCGCGTCGCGTCCAGGGCTACGGATTTGCATAGCATGTTGAGGAAGGAGTTCTTGACAGGCATTCGCGGTGCTGCTCCTGCCAGCTCGTTACTCGGAAAGACGAAAGGCATTTATGAGTTCGTTCGCATGACCATTGGTGTCAAGATGCATGGCGACGAGAACTTTGCTCAGTTCCCTAATGGACTGGGCATTGATAATGTATCTATTGGTCAGAACATCTCGAAGGTTTATGAGGTCGGTTTTCCTAATTCCTTTGCTGTATCATTGTCGGGCAACTAATAAATATCTCCAGGCCATTCGAGATGGAAAGATGAAGAGCACCATTATTTCATCCTTCTTGTAAAGAGAAGAGATTTAAAGCTAGATTCCTCTCATATATGTATCAGCACCTGTGACCACATTTTGTATTGCACCTTAAATTCAATTCAATTATAAACCGAGAATAATGATACAAATAGCGATACAAAGCTAGGCAATAAGTTAGAGATTCCTGTATATCCATTTGCCAACATTCAGAGAGCACTTTTCTTCTCAGTGGGCTTGAACGTAACACGGACTTCCTTAATCTCCTTACGCGCTGCCTTCAACGTGTGCTCGATCTTCTCCTCCAAGCTGGCAGCTTGAGAAACAGTAATTGTTCCTGGGATCTCTGCAGTGAGGTCAACAAACATCATGGAGCCTGCATTACGCGCGCGGACATGTTTGACCGACGTCAGCATGGGCAGACCGTCATTCTGTGCTGATCCGTTCACTTTGGAGGTTGATTTCGCCACTAAAGGATCGAGGATTTTGAGCAGAGATTTTTGTGTCCGCGGCGAGACACCTGCGTCCGTGAGATCACCCCATGCACCCATAAACAAGCTCATGCCTTGTCGTAGAATGACGACGGATACGAGGAGGCCTGGAATAAATCATATATTATTAGTATCAAAGTTTTACGTGACGGAGAACATTAGCCGTCTTACCGCCGATGGGGTCCAAAGGGATAGCGGGCCAAAACCAAGTTCCCAAAATCGCAAAGAAGGCAACCAGGCTGGAGTACGCGTCGCTGCGGTGGTGAACAGCGTTTGCCAACAATACCGGACTCTTCTCCTCGTCTGCCACAACCTTTGTAATCCGATACAACCACTCCTTCATCAATACGCTTACAGCCGCAAACCATGCCGCGTTCGGATCGACAGAGTGGACATGACCATGGCCAATGTGTGGTATGGGTGCTGATGATGTAAACCAGTGTAAGAATTCCTGAAATTGGCCTGGGGGTAGTGTGGTGGCCGATTCGGCAAGTGCGACGATGAGGAGGTGGTATGAGTGGAATCCAATCCCGAGAGCGCCACCAATGAGGAGAAGAGATATGGTCGTCGTTCCGAGGGTCTCAAATTTGGCAAAGCCGTAGGGATACCTCTCTGAAGGCGGTTTGCGAGATAGACGCCAGCAGAATAAGGTGACAAAGTCGCCAAGTAGGTCTAGGGTAGGAATTTAAACTGGGTGATGTCATGCTCTAGGGCCGCTACTCACCGCTCAGCGAGTGCCCTGCGTCAGCGAGAAGTGAAGCCGAGTGCAGGAACCAGCCAGCAAGGGCTTTGGTTGCCGTCAAGACGACGTTGGAAGCCAGTCCGACGAGAGTAATGTAACTCCCTCGATCCCCTGGGTCAAAACGAGCTTCAGACGATATCAAAGGCAGATTGACAAAGAACGCACCAGAGCCTTTCAGCGCGGCTATTATCTGCTCAGCATCATGCGAATGCTCCTCCCCATGTGAGTGAGAATGCCCGAAGATAGAGTGAGAATGCGTGTGTTCGTGGTCATGGTCGTGGGCGTGGTCATGCTCATGTTGGTCATGGCGGTGGCTCTCAGTTTTGCCATTCGCGGGCTTGTGGTCCTTGATTGCACCTGTCTTCATGTCCGATGCTGGTTTTGTCGAATGTGAACGCGTCTGCACCATACTAATGCGGGGGAATCGAGGGGAGGGGCCAGCGAGCAGAAAAGGGCGTGAACGTAACGTTGAGATCCCGGTGGGTTTCAGGGATGCCGATATCTGCCACGGCGGCAAAGACAAAGTACGTGTCCTTGGATGGGGGAGAATGGGAGAAAGACTGCTGCAGATGTTGGCGTTCTTGTACAGCTTTATGACATGGATCAGTTGACAAGTTGGGGAAGGGATCATTTCGACAAGATCCCGAAGAGCCAGAAATGTTTCGCCGTCGCGGCGGGCGGTGAACAAGACGAAAAGTGTGCTCCCAACATCTTATAATCACATCCATGGGAGTAATTGCTTCTTCCCGACGTGACCCACTCCGACTAACAAGGCGTCTACAACGTGCACGGTGCCGCACGGTAAATATCCACGAGAAAGTCGAATATTTCGCACCGTCCGAACAATCGCATACCGCAGCTCTCTAATTGGTTGCGCAGGCGTACGTTTACGAAAGGTCGCGTGAAGATGTAATATTCCGCAGTCCATGCAACGACTGGTGAGTAGAAGCCTTTCGCATGATTCTCAATTAGAGCCAGATTCTTTACCGCTTATTTACATTCTCCGATATTTATTCTATTTATTCAGTTTAAAGTTCGTTACCTTGAACTCGAGTAGAGACTCTCCAAAAGTTTCACGACTCTGGGTATGTGAGGATGGCTATCGTTGCCCAGAGCTTGACCTGCGATCGAGGCCAGATCATCCGTCGGTACTTTATATTCCGCAAGGGTAGATTGTAGTCCCAAATCGATGACGAGTCTTCGAACGTAAAAATTAGAGGGGGTAGAACAATCTGTGGAAGAGACATACCCATTTATTAGTTCAGCTAGACGGAGAACATCTCCTTCAACAGAACCTGTCGAAGGTTGGCGCAAGTAAAAGAGCGCTGCTGCCAATGTCTTCTTGTCCTCGTCAGAGGCCAATTCAGACTGCAGTATCACGGTGGGTCCTAACGTAAGGCACTGGCTGGGGGTCAGTAGGCGATTGTTTAGCAGGCGGAACTCACTGACGGATGTGATGCCATGGGGGATGCTGTATCTTGCTCCTAGCTTGTGTCCGAGGGCATGCGAGAGTCCCAAGGCACTATGATATGATTGATTGGTCGGGTATATACCTTAAAGTATTAGGGGTACCTACCTGTATTTCTCAAGTTTCATTGGCCAGAGGCTCATCCACGACGCGACTTGTAATCGCTGGCGGATTTCAACTGAGGTTGGATCAGCCTTGGACTTGGGAAGGTAGGTGAACAAGTCCGCCATTGCAGCGTAACATAAAATCTTGACTGGATGAGAAACAAGTGGCCTATAAAGAGTCTCGATGGTATGATCGAGGGATCGGATACCCGTCGATAGCCTACAGATAACCAGGAATGCGGTCAGTAAGTTTGCTTGAGAACAGGTATTAAGAATGTACCATAATCTCTCTGGCGTAGCCAAAGTGAGCTCGGCGTCGAGTATTATTCCAGCCGGTGCTAATTCTTGAGAAGACACGGCAATCTTGTGGCCTTCGTCATTGGTGAAGCCAGCACCAATCTATTTTCAACATCAAAGGTCAACAAGAGATACTGGAGGACATGTATGACCCTCACCGAGTACTCAGCGGCGCTGAGAGTAGTTGGAATGGCGACCTGAGGAGGCGTCTTACCACCATCCTCTTTCTGAATATTATAAAGCATCGCTTTCGAACCGTCGACGGGCGAGCCACCGCCGACAGCAACGATGAAATCGCAACCATGCTCCTTGTACAGTTTGATACCATTACGGATCCCAGCGATCGGTGTATGCTCTCCGATCTCGAAGAAAGTAGCACCGTATGCATCTTGCTCTTTCAAGATCGCTTCGACCTTCCTGACAACGTCCGTCTGAGTAGTGGGTAAGTATATACTCCTGGGGAACTAGAGTAAAACAGACCTTATGGTGCAGGCTTTTTCCTGTCACGACTAACGCTCTCTTGACACCCAAGACATCTAAAAGTTTTGGAAGAGCGGTCTTGACAGATCCTGGTCCGTAATAAACACCCTTGAGCGTGTCTGTCCAACTGTAAAAGCCACTCAGAGGTGACGATTCAGATGTGGTCGCATCGATACTCGACATGATAGTTGCTGGAAAGAGAGAAGATAAGCCATTCCGAATTCTTCCAGTGGTATTCTTAGGAGCCGGTCGCCATTTGCTTAGTGAGCCAAGGCACAGACATATGAGCGGATAACGAAGTCATGACCATCGGCTGACTGTCGACATCAAAGCCTGCGAAAGTTCTTCCCCAAGTTCTACCGGTGCGGCGCCGTTGATCACAACCCTCAACTTGCGTCGACCACAACCGTAGGATCCCTTCAAGACGCGTTGCTAGACAGGCACGAGCATGGTGGCAAGTATCAAGTGCAGGCTACCAAGTTTGACAAGGCCTCCCCATCGCTACGGCGCGTTCATGGGAGGCAGTCGCGCAGCAACGACGCGTCACAATTCATCTCGACCACCATTCAACACAAATTCTGCATTCAAATTTGTCGATCCACCCGCACCAGGTTGGAGGCTTGGAGATGGCCTACCAGAAGACATGAAAGAATGGAAACAGGAGGTCGACAATGTCAAGCGAAGAACGTGGGACTTGACCGCACAGGAGAATGCGAGGTGAGTAAATGCGGATGCATATCATGTTATAGAACCTCCTCATGTCGTTGAGATTTGACATAGAATGTCTTCTGAACAGGAATTCATATCGTATTTTGACGTCTGCTATCACACCACGACCTATAGCGCTGGTCTCAACCTTATCCGAAGATGGGCAGCCTAATCTTGCGCCGTTTAGGTGTGTCGTACCTGGCCTTTCTTTCCTGCAATCTCATTACAATCTCCGTGCCCAGTTATTTCTCCATGGCAAGTAAGCCCTGCTGACTCTTACTGCAGATTCCGATAAAGCCTTCTTCTGTTAGGTTTCTCATAACCCTCCTATGGTCAGCATTTCCTTCAGTTTGTCGACTCGCCGGCCGAAAGACACGCGAAACAATATCCTGGCGACGAAAGAATTTACTGTCAGCATTATCAGCGAGGCTTTTGCCGAAGCTGCCAACTCGTCTTCGGTAGAGTCTCCCGCAGATACGGATGAATGGATTATCAGCGGGCTAACCAAGGAGAGCAGCGTGAGTCAGTCCGCAGACGCTAAGTTGTCAATCTTACCATGCGACCTTTGGCAGACGCTCGTCAAGCCACCCTTCGTCCGTGAGAGTGCTGTGAGCATGGAATGCGAGGTTCGTGCTTTCTAATGTGTGAGCATGGAGCTAGCCAGCTGATTTCATTTTCTAGCTCTATAGTTATCAGGACATTGGCCTGCCTGACATTCCGAATCCGACGACAACATTGATTTTAGGGCTCATTCGAAAGCTTCACGTTCGAGAGAGCGTGCTGAGTGAAGACGGCTTGTCGGTTGACCCCGCGAAACTGCGCCCGATTGCACGACTTGGAGGAACGACATACTCAAGGCAACTGGAAGGTTTCGACATCCCCCGGGTATCATGGAAAGCTATCCGAGAAGATTATGAAAGTCTTCCCCGCAGAGAAAATAACTGATCCAATCTTGGGCTAGCCTCGAGCCTGTCTGTGAAATGCCAATGGAATGTGATGATGGAAAGGTTCTCTGACTCGATTGAATCATTTGTTTTGCTACACTCATGTCTGTATAGGTCCCTGAGTGCTCACAATATAAAATGGGTTACTTATCTCTATGATCATCGAATCGATTGCTAGAAGTCGGACCGCACCTTTGGAATTGATTCCCAGTGTATCGAATGTGGAGATTGGGCTATTTTCAAGCACAAATTCTTAGATTCAGTATCGGTCTTTGTGTGAATGAAAATGAGAATTTTGGAGACGATGCTTTAATTACAAGGAAATCACAAATGGGACTGAGCGGAGGCAAATCTGTAGCCACGTGTTTGGGTCTTTCTTTCCCTCGAGTGCTCAACGTTCAACGCTTCTTTTATTGACTTGCTTCAAACTCTTACATTGTAAGCTTGTCCTCATCAACATCTAGGGGTCTATAGACTCACATTTACCTCTAGTTCTTATATTCTCCAGCGTAGTTGGAAGTTGTCTGTAGCGCCTCGGCGTGGTCACGAACGGTCGGTTAAGCCTCATACTGAACTGGCGCCCAAGCGACTAAATTTCTTTCTTCACAGCCTACCATGGCTGACCAGGAGGTTCACTCCTCACGGGCTGAACAGCGAATGGCTGCTGTGGCCAAACTAAAACGCGCCGCATCACTGCCGAGAATGAAAGATGGTCGGCGCCCACCTATGCACAATGAATCTGTTAGCGAAGGAGAGAAAGTAGCAACTGAGGAAGATAAGGCAACAAGCGACGAGGAGAGGCAAAAGAGTGACGAAGAACCACTACCACCACCACATGCTGCTGAGAACGAGGCAGAGGATACAGGGGGCGTCGAGGAGAAGGAGCGGACACCTGAGCCCGACAGCGATCACCCTCCACCAGCTGCGGAGAAGACAGCAGAGAACGAAGTGGACGCCGATACTGAGCTAGAGGAACGCCCAATGTCTCCCAGTGTCACCAAAAAGCGACGTTCGCGCTCTCGATCGCGATCCAGGGGTTCCAAAGACTTCAAAGGCAAAATTCGAGCTACACAATCCCCGTTCGGAGGAGACTCGTCGCAGGATGAGAACCCACCAGTACCTCCTCCTATCGTACTTCCCATGGTTCCTCCTCTAATATCGCCAATACCTCATTTCCCGTTCCTTCAACAATCGCGTTTCCTGCGGTCCCCCACGCCTGTATCCCCTGAAATGTCACTGTTCTACCCCGGTACATCGCCACCAACGCCATTACCCACTCTTGAAGACCTGCAGAAGGGCCTAATGCGCTCAAATAGTGCAGGGAGCTCAGCTGGCCGTAGAATGGCAATGCACAAACTGACGGGAGGCACAGAAAGTTACGATCCGGTTCCCTCTCCAACGCCACCACCATTCACGTCGAAACTCTCTCGAAACAATACAGTTTCTGGAGGCGAACGCATTGCTGCCAGGCAGAATATGTTGAGTAGGCTCGCGAGAGTTACGAGAGAGACCGATGGGGACACTGCTAGTGGTGCTGAGGATAGGTTTGCGCCTTCACCCACCCCAAAACGCCGTAGACGACGCTCTCGAAGGAACTCAAATCCCAATGGTGCCGTCTCAGATTCGGATTTCCAATCTACCGATGCCAACACTCCTGCTGTACCAACAACACCTCTACCAAATCTACAAGACCAATATGCCCAACTACGTGCGATGTCCACGACTCCTAATCAACTGTCCAGCTCCAGGGCACAAAGCAGTGAACGCGTATCTGATGGTACGCCACCACCACTACCTCCCGCTGTCCACACCCCCGAGGAGGAACACGATCGTCCGGAACACCACCGTCGCAGAAGTGTCCTTATTGAAGATCCTGATGAAGACGACCGCAATCCTCCGCAACAGAGACATCCTAGCCTACCCGGAACGCCACAGAGAACATTCCATAATATTGAAGCTTTGCGAACACCTGCTTCAAATACACCGTCAAATGCATCTACAGATTCTGGGCCATCTTCAGCTGTCGGTGTGCCAGTGTTCTTTAGTCACCGAGCGCCGTCTCGAACAGAACCATACCCAAGTAGTCCATTTACAACCCCTTTGAGGGAAAGGGCTTTGAGCGACGAAGACGAGGAACAAGTCCTCTATCCACCTACCACGGCGCGACCAAGAACGCCGTACGGCAACGCGGTAGAGATCTCAGATCGCGAAATTAGTTGGGTCGCATCACCAGGTATGATTCTTTCATCTTTATCTTTTTCAGGTTTGATTATCTGACCAACGTTCTGTAGTTCCTGAGATACGCATGCCGATTGACGACGACGACGAAGATGATTCTGACTTCGACGATGACGATGTCATTGAACGCCATGTCGAGGTCTTGGACGCTGAGCCGGAGGAGGAAGAAGTTCCTCTTTCTGCTACCTCCTCAACTGGTTTCTCCCCAGAGGCTTATGACGATCGCGCGTCAACCAGTTCGAAGAGCGTGCTCGTTGAATCAGAGACCTCCCCTGACCATGTCCTTTCATATGAGCCTGCGTCACCTTCATCTGCAGATGTTCTTCGAAGCGATGGTTCCATCTCTCCGCAGTTTTTCCCTCAAAGATTGTCGGTTGCCTCTCGGATTCAAAGTACTGGTGATCGTTCGCCTCTTGTAGGCGAATTTGCAGATTGGGATGATCGCTTTGTTGGCACCGATGCTAAACGAGGGGAGGGACCGTCATCTAGTACTTGGGAGAAAGTCAAAAGCACGTTTGCACGCGCAGGATCCAGCACAGGGCGTCGTTCTCGCACCAATAGCATGACTCGGGAACGAACTTCGAGTATTAGCCGCGAGAGCAGAGGAAGTTTGACGAGTGGGAAAACAGATAAGGCCGACTACCAAACCTCGTCGGGACCAGTTCAAGCCCCACCTCTCATGCAGAGCCCTTCTGCATCAGCCTCCATACTATCTCTCTCACCTCATGGACCACCAAGGAGCAGCGTCTCACCGATACCACCTGCGTCTTCGGCTGATATGTCCAAATACCAGAATGCCAAACTTTTCCCATTTCCAGGTATTATGAAGTTGGAGGAGGAGAGGCGCGCTAAAGGCTACCCATCCGCCACCGCCTCAAGTCCCGACGTATCTTTCCAGTCGAACGATGACACGTCCGCTCCAGGAATTGGTCAGTCTTACTCTAACAATGGGCATTCATCCGAGAGCAATGGGGAACGCCAGCTCTTGCACAAGGCCGACGACCCACGACTTTTCGCTATGGGGCCGGATTCGCACAATGGAAGTCCATCTTCGCCATATTACCCTGATTATATCGATGTATCATCTTCCAACCAGCAGAACGGTAACAGCTACAACTTGAAGCTGCCCATGACGCTTCCTGGGGTAAAACAGTGGCTTGCCAGCAAGAACTCCAAAAAGAGGCCCTCTCCTGGCGGCAGCACCTCGGGATCTGTTTCGTTCTCTCCTCTTCCTGTCTTGGACTCCCCCAGCGCACCCATCACCAACAAAAAACCATCGCTTTCAGATATCTTTGGAAGGAAAGAGAATGAACTGACTACCGATTGGGAAGAGGTTTCTAACAGCTCAACCGGGAGAGGAGGAGGGCCTCCAAATGGGGTTAAGGTAGTCGAGTCTTCTCCGTTTGAATCGGAACATACACCACGGGTGCAAAACGTCATTCCTCTCCAGCCTAGTCCTGGTCATGGCTCACCATATCGATTCCCAAATAACCCCACCTCTTCAACGAGACTGGCCACTGCTACACCCGATCCCTCCTCTGTCAGTGATTACCCTGCACCCACGGCATCTGAGTCATCGTCGACCTCATCCTCGCAATACTCTCTTACTGGACAACACCATGGATCGGTCGTTCTCGAACGCATAGACGAGAACCTTGCTCGGGGGTTCAGAAGTCCAATGTGGTCTGCTGCCCTTGACGATCCACCGCGCAAACTCGTCCTCTCCTCGCCTGTCCTCCAAGTGGTCAACCCAAACACCGTTAAGGATCGCTTCTTATTCCTCTTCAGCGACATCCTCGTCATCGCCAAGCCTGTCACGTATGATCAGGATACTCTCATGGATACCTACAAACCTAGCTTACCTGACAGGAAGTATACCGTGAAAAGCGTTGTTCAGCTGCGGAATATACGATTCTGCGCGGATCGTACCGAAGTACAGGGCAAGACACCAGCCCTTGGACCTCGAAATACCCTAATCCGCTCATTCATATCTCAATTCTCCAAGGAACCAGACCATGCCATCGCGGCTTTGTTCACGAAATCGAGCGTTCAAGACAATCCTACCTTACTTGGGCAACTATTGTTCAAAACTCTGGATCTGGATAGAAGCCGCCTCGGCGAATACCTTTCAAGAAAGACGTCGAAGACTGTCCTCAAGTCCTATCTCGATAGCTTTGGTTTTGCCGGCCTCAGGGTGGATGTGGCGTTACGTGTCTTCCTTCATTCGGTAAACGTGTCCCGGCATACGAATTCGTACAATGCCTTTGAGCCTCTCCTGGATTCGTTCGCCAGTCGTTGGTATGAGGCTAATGCCAAATTCGTCGCATATGACAAGGATATGGCAGCTCGTCTGGTCTGGGCACTCGTTCAGCTTAATGACCGTCTACATGGAACCATTTCCGACCAACCTGGTCCAACAGATCACATTAGACGGACGGTCACAACCAAGGAGTTCCAAGATGCCTTCCGGAGATATGACCCTCGCTATTTGGTGTCTGACGAACTGCTGCAGGAGCTTTATCGATCCATCTTCCATGAACGGTTGTGCCAAGCCTGTCCGACCATAACTGGCTCACCAGACACACCTATCACGATCAAGAGGGTTCTGCCTACCCGACTGACCTACAAGGCGCAATCCGAACCTATCGTCTTCCGACTTCCGCAACCCGAGCCCCTTCTGACAATCGAGCTTTACGGACAAGATTTGATTTTCGATCCTCCCATTCTACATTTCGCCCGTTCCTCAGAAGCCTCCTTCCGTGTAACAGGAACTTCTCTCGGGTCGAAGACGATGACAATGTGCAGGTCAGGTCCTAACGCCATCAAGTACTCAGGCCTTCCACTGAGCCACACGATCGTCATCGAGCGCGCTTTCATGAAGAACACCTTCCAGATCGCCTTTCTGAGTCAGGCAGGGGCTAAGAGGAGGTACATGTTCAGTGTGGACGATCCCATCATTCGGAATGAATGGGCTACCTGTCTGCGGCGGCAGATGGATGCGACGGCCTCACCAACATCTCCAGCCAATGGCACGGCCACTCATGGGGCGTCCAAGTTCCACAAAGCGTCGCAGCTCATAGCCTTCAAGGTCCTCCAGGAAAGTCTGATGGGTCCTGGCAGTCTGTCTCCCTCTCCAGCTGGCCACCGATTGAACGGCTCGTCCAGCAACGGGGGCGCACCGTATCTCACTGGATCGTCGGTGCCGTTTAGCAATAGCCCTGGCCATGCTCGGTCGAAGTCGCGGAGTAGGCTGTATCATCGACAAGGCGCAGGCCGGAATGAGTTGGACCTCGGCAGCCGATCGCAGAACAGTTCCCGCGAAAGCAACGACTACCTGCAAGACTCCAGTGACCCTTCTACGCCAGAACAGCGATGTGAAGGTGCTGTCTGGACTTCGCGCGAGCTAGAGATGCACTGCCAGCAAAATAGTGCCATATCACTTGTCCTCTCTTTCCTACAGGTCGGAGCACCCGAGCACTCCACCTCATAATCACCCTCTAGATCAGTGTCTGTCCTCGTTTTGTTCATTGTCGGTATGAAATTCGTCTTCCTTTATCATAACCTGGAATGTTGATCTTTCTTTTAGTTCGATCTATTGCATGTCTAAAGACCCACCCAATTCCCTGTTCCCTCACTCATTCATCACATTGTTTTCGCCGTATGGTTTCTTATAATTCGTGTATGCTATCTGATCGTATGATGGAAAAAAGGGACTCTTCCAGTTCTCCCGTTCATCCCCTCTAATATTAATCATGCTTCGTCTGCTTCGTCTCGCTTGCTATCTTCTACCTCTCATAGCCGTTGTTTCTTGAATACTATAATACCGCACTATCTATCTCTCCGATGACGCGACCTATGTTTGTGATATATTTGTAACAGTTGTTAGGGTACGGAATCAAGAAATACATACACTAGGCGCAAATGTGCCTTTTCGGAATCCAAAAAATCATATCACAATCAAAATTTTTGGGCTCGAAAAAATTAAAAGATATATGGGGTACCGAGATTTCTATATGGAGGACCGACGGTACTCCAAATAGTAATGATTTTTTCGAGTCTAAAAAACTGAAGCGTGGGAAATGATTTTTTGTAGTCGAAAAGAACACTTTTGCCCGCAGTGATAGCCGCATCATCACTTAACATAAATCGTGATAGAACGGACTCTCGGATACTTTTTAGCTAGTTGGTGGGCTTCATCTGTGGTCTAATCATTAGATAACGTTTCATCTATCCTCAAACGAGGCCCTTAATTATATTGTCCTGCATCGTGGTACACATGTCGTGTTTGCAACGAGTTCGTGACGATCTCACAGTTGCCGTCTTACACCAAAAACGTGCCCGCCTCAGGCTGATGTATGCGGACGGAACAGGTGACGAGAGGACTGATTGGAAGCAATATGCCGATTGCATGGCTATCGCGCTCATGCAATGTGTTTGAGGGCAGTCTAGTATATATTGACCCCTTGTCAAAGCGATCAGGCGTTCAACCACATCCACACCCTCCACCCCTCCTGGCGAGCGTAACATATTATTCTAGGCTGAGCTTAGCGACCTTGGACCCACACCACCACCCGTGTCCATTATCGTCATGACCACCGTACATCGCCGTACACCATCTGCTTCCGAACGACTCTATCGTGGCCAGGGGCCATCACACACTCAAACATATTCGCATACACGATCGCGCTCAGCTTTCGACGCAGCAGCCATCGACGGACCTTGGCGAGATATGACGGAAACCTTCACTTGGGTGGCAGAGCAGGAATTTATGGGACGGGGGAAACGGGGAATGAAGACAGAAGATTGGGTCAGGCAGCAGCAACAAGGCATGCTCAATCCCAAGGAGAGCGTGTATCATACACCACGGACACGGACAATCAGCAAAGTCCGAGATCAGGAATGGGAAGAGCTCATCTACGTGTATGAGATCGAAGCAGACCAGTGGATGCGACAGGAGGAACGTGCTCGTCGGGTGGCACTGGAGAGAGAGAGAGCAAGACTACGGATCCAGGAGGAGCTCCGACGGATCGATGCGCGGTATCAACACAAGCGCGAGGCTGATCGTCTAGCACGAGACGAGGCAAGATACAAAGCTTTCGTAGAGAAGGAGCGACGAGATCGCGTCAAACTCGACAAGCTCATACTCGAGGCATGGGCCAACTACGAAGAGCGCTGGTCGACTCTTCCTACATCCTCTGAGAAGCTGGACTTCAAGACAACGCCATGGCCACTCATCCTTCCCCCACGAGACACCGAAGACATTACGCAGGACGCTATTGTCGGTTTCCTCTTTTCACCCCTGCATTCACAAGATCAGTCACGGAAAGATCGAATTCGTAGTGCGCAGCTCCGGTGGCATCCAGATAGATTCCGTCGCTTCACCGCACGCCTCTCTGAAGAGGACAAGGCTTCGGTTGAGGAGGGCGTCGGTATCGTCGCGCGGTGTCTCAACGAGCTCATGGAGAAGGAGAAGAAAAGGGCCCATTAATTCCTTAATTAACTTATTATTTGTATTTGTAACTTTCGGAGGCTTATATGCCGGCACTTACTCAGCCAGAGAAATATTTCGCAATTCACCTGGTGTATCTTCCCCTCCGTCCACTATGTTTGCTCGTTTCACGCGTCTTCCTCTTCGTCGATGCCTTCACACAGCGTCAACAGCTGGCCGGTCGGCTAACCCCTTCGGCAGGGTTGCCAAAGTCGCGATTGGTGCCTCTGCAGTCACGGCAACTTATATGACATGGCGCTTAACACAAGAGGGCAACTCAATAGCTTTGGACAGTACTCAATCTACGAACAGTGAGCAGCATGCAACCTGATCTGGATATCTATGCTCACTTTGTTTTGAAAGGCGCACAACCTTCTCAGAACCTGCCCAAGGCTTCGTCGAAACCCTCTCGGCCTGCACCAGCACCTTCGGAAGCGTCTTCGTCATCCAAGCCATTACCTTCTGAGAGTGAAGCGTCAAGCGGTGCATCCTCAAACGATTTCATCCCGGATCCGGTCGAAACGGATGGAGCCGTTTCCTCAGAGGAAAAGGACGAAGAAGGGGAGGGTGAAACACCCGTACCAGGAGGAGCTTCCGGAGGAGCCTTCAATCCTGTCACTGGCGAAATTAACTGGGATTGCCCTTGCCTTGGTGGAATGGCTCATGGTCCCTGCGGTCCCGAATTCAGGGAAGCCTTTTCCTGCTTCGTATACTCTGAGGACGAACCAAAAGGCATTAACTGCGTCGACAAATTCCAAGCCATGCAGAACTGCTTCAGGGCTCATCCAGACGTGTATGCAGATGGTCAGTATACTTTATATCTCAATGGTTGAATCTTCGTTGAATAATAACCATGTTCAGAGATAATGAATGACGACGATGACGAAGAACCTGCACAAGCCGACGGTTCAAATGTACCCCCCACGCAATCGGAGGAGAAACTCACCACCGACGCGTCACCAGAGATGAACTCAACTGGGAAGGCACATTTGGAAGATGTTCATACCGCTCAAGACTCATAGAGTGCCATAGCCACTCACTTACACTTTTCACGTCTTGCAACCCCCAAAACCGTCGGACTTAACAGTCCAAGCATCTGCCATAGAGTACATTACACACTATACGCCTAACTATGTTTGCTCCAATCCCCCACTTAATTCATAGTCTTGTATCCAACCCAGATGGACTGGATGAGAGAATTAACATGTTCTTGTCATAACATTTCTACATTTACAAGGAAATATGGGGTATCATCTACAAGCACAACAATGAAAGCAGCGGAAGGAAACCCGAAAAGCAAGAGTAACAAGCCAAGGCCAATTAGACCCTAATCCATCTTGAAATGTTTCTCGATGGTTTTATCCCTCAGAACGTAGCCATTGGTCTTGAATAGCTTCGAGCGCAGGAACGGCGAAACGTCAAAGATATCATGCTCCTTCGCCTAGAAGACTTGTAAGCGACAACTCTGTGCATGGTGTGTTGGGTACATACCATTTCTTCCAGCTCCGCAATCTTGACGGTAATTTTCTCTGGTTGCTCGTGTCTGGTAGCTTGATGTGAGCGTGCCTTAGCCTTGATGATGCCACCAAGTAAGAAAGCGAGGAGCTCCTCGTGATCCTTTGACTGCGTGAGGTACTTTCGGAAGCCCTACGTGAAATGCCATCAGCATACAGAAAACGACCAGAATCGAGAAATTCATACTCTTTGCAATGTCTTCTTGATACTCAGTTTCTGCGCACTGACAAAGCTCCCTACAGCCACCTCAATCGCGAGGTCAATGTCGTCTGCGCGAACGTATTCACGCAAGGCCATCTTCGCGCTTGCCTCTGCCATGCGAATCATACTCTCGAGGTGACGGACTGTGATAGGGTAAGAACCCGTGGCCATCGACTCGCGACGCAAATCAGCAAAGAGTTTGGCAAGCTTCTCCTGATCCAAGTCGAACAGTTTCGGACGAATCTTCTCCCTCGCGTACATGATATACTTGCGAAGGATGTCTTGTGGAATGATCTATGATGCAAGAATGAAATGTTAGCAGACACTTAATGTGTGGAAGATCAGAAACATACATCGGCATCCAAAGATGTTCCAACCTCCATCTCTTCCGTCTCCTTGTCAAATTTGGGGTGACTCCTCAAATGACTTCCAACTACAAACCGCGCGAGTAGCTCATCCATAACTGGGTCCACCGTGTCTTTAACAACACAAAGTACATCGAAACGTGACAAAATGGGCTCCGTCAACTCCACATTCTGCGAGAAGGGGATTGTCGGGTTGTAACGTCCTCGAATTGGATTGGCAGCAGCGATGATAGCACAACGCGCTTGCAAGCTCGTTACGATACCAGCCTTGGAGATGGATATTGACTGCTGCTCCATTGCCTCGTGGATAGATGTCCGATCTGCGTCGTTCATCTTGTCGAACTCGTCGATGAGACAGGTGCCCTTGTCTGCCAGCACCAGAGCGCCACCTTCAAGTGTCCATTCGCGAGTGATAGGGTCCTTCCGCACGCTAGCAGTTAGACCGACTGCGGAGGCCCCCTGCCCAGTAGCGAAGACAGATCGATGGGCAGTCTTTTCAACATACTTTAGGAATTGGGATTTTGCTGTACCTGGATCACCAAGAAGAAGGACATTAATGTCACCACGAATGCGATGCTTGTGGTTGATATCCTTTGGAACACCACCGAAAAGTGAGAGAGCAATAGCCGTCTTAATATCCTCGTGACCATAGATAGAGGGAGCAATTGACTTGATGATACGTTTACGAATCCGCTCGTCCTTGGCCAGATTGCGCATTTCCCTTTCATCTTCCTCAGTCAAACGGAATGCTGCGAAAAGGTCCTCCTTCTTGTTGACATGGTTGGCCTCGATGATGGTAGAGAAGACTGGGAATCCGTTCTTCGAGTTCAGAGATGCGTCAAAGTTGTTGCGATAGACACCAGTTACTTCCTGGTTCGCTATGAGTGAATAAGAGCCGGGAAGTCTATGACGAGGACGCTTACCACTTCTTCTCCCGGTTTCGCGCTATCAATGAGATCCCAGAGGAGGATAACTTCACGGTGTCTGGGCAAGCGACCAGCCGGAACCGACCCTGGGGATTCTTGAAGTGTCATCTTCTGATAGTTGCGGTAGACAGTCTGCGGAAAAGGTCAGCAACCAGAATCGGATACAACAAATGTTGACGCACTTGTTCTGAGTTGACTGTGAAAGGGCCTTTACTTTCGCAATTGGCACAGTAGCTGACTTTAACCTCTCTGGACGCATCTTGGAAGAAAGGACCGAGTACAGCCCCACATTTCCGGCAGTCAAACTTGACGTATTTAAGCTGGGGGAATACGCCAGTTCGGCGCGTCACTACGCCCGATACGCGCACGAGGTTATTGAGATTGGAGCGCCGGAGGTCGCGCAGAGTCAAACTTAAAGGGAGGTCCGCGATGCGCACGTGAACTTCGGAATGGATTCGCTTGTATGAAGGAAAGTAAACGATGATGGCATCAAGTGCAACCTCATCAAAGATCTCGAGCATGGCGGTGGGTGAATTTGTAAGGAAGTAGGCCAGGATTGGCTTAGAGACAGCAAGGTGGAGGTATGAGATTTCCAAGGATTCGGAGTTGGCTATAAACAAAGTGTAAATTGACGAAGTGAACAATCATAGAGTCCGCTTACTCTCTCCAAGATGACGGATACGTTGACCATAGACTGACGCACCATGGTCATCGACAAAGGTAACCAGGAAGTTGCGGAAGTGTCTGACGATCGATCGTCGCACACGGTCATGGGCAATCCATTCGACAATCGATTTCGCTTTGATATCACTCAGTTGTTCCAAAGGAAGTTCCTGTAGGTTGAAATTTCATGAGGAAATTCATGCAGCCATGGTCAGGTAGCTCACGTCTTCCACACCCTCTAGATCATCGGCTTCAGGTCGTTCATCGTACTGTCTCCTTGTGCGTCTCTTCATACTGGAAAGACCCAGTTCGTCGTCCATGATGTCTTCGTTGTCCATGTCATCATCACTACCCAGGAATGCGGGAGCATGGCTCCGACGAGCTGCACGCTGGCCACGTCTGCCACCGCGTTCCATCCGATCCCGACGCGTCATCTTTGCTTCAGCGGCTCGACGGGCAGCAGCAGAGAGCTCTTCGGCATCAGCGTCGTCATCGATACCAGTATCGGAAAATCTGTCGAGGAGCTCATTTGGAGCATAGTCTCTGTAGGAGGTTGAGGATCAGTGGCCTGAAGTAGGGGCTGCATAATCGCTGACACGTACTCTAGAAGCTCCTCACCATAGAGGTCTTCGCCTTCCGCGTCTTCTTCATCACCAACATCTGCGACCGCATCCCTATCATCCAAGCTATCGTCGGTGTCGGAGAAAGGTGCTGGAGGCGAAGATGGAGGCAGAGATGATTGTGAGTTACGACGCGCTGGAGAGGGCCGCTGTGGAGAGGAGGAAGGTGCTGGAGAGGAGTCTCTTTGGCGTTTAGGAGCCTGATATCAGAATGAGCAAACTTTCAGACTCGAAATACACGCTTTCTTACCATCGTTAATGAGAAAGGGTGAAAGCAGGACGCGACTGTCGCGACGCGTCCAATTTTCCCTGGCTGAGTTTGAATAGCGTGTTCAGGCGGAGCCTCAAATTGCCCAGATATCTCCGATTTGCTGCTCGTACCTTATATTATCATCAATCGACTGTCATTTGTTGATCCTAAGGTCTGTAAAGGAGACCAACTCATACCTGGCCATGGACGCCATTTCTAGAGGGGCATTCTACAGAATAAATAACGCGCACGAAAAATAGGAATGGCACGATGCAACTTGTCGTTTATGTAACTGGATTAAAGTCAATCTTGCTTCTTCGAATACTAGTCTGAATCTCCTACAGCCGAATATCGACCGGTTCTCAACCGGTTCTCGACCTTCTAGCGCTTGCAATTGCAGCTTACTTGTCTGTGGTATCACTTTGGGTACATTCGAATCATGCTTACTTGCCTAACTCGTTGACCATACCAATCTAACTCCCTCATCGAGAAGAGGGTTTCTATTCAGAAGACTCGAACTGGCAGCGCACTTGATAACCTACACAGCCACACCTCTTGAAGGGGGATCGATGGATCATTGGTGCCAAGTAGGAAGATTCGACAAATTTCGACAAATGAAAATCCAGGTCTGTGAATGCCAAAGGAAATTCAAGTGCTGGCAATACACGAGATCATACCTGACCCTCTGTTTTTGAAGTGGAACAAGGAATTGTTTCCGCTGTGGGGAACCCTAGGGACAAATGGAGTCAAAGCCTCAAGCATCTGACCAAACTTTTGGTAATTAAAATGCAAGAACTGGAAAGAGGGTCCACGGATGAAATACAATTGAAATGTCCAAAGTGATGGCTTCAGTCCTGTTTTGCATACAATTTTTTTTTTGCAATTACAGGGAACTAGTCACCTGGACTTGGACTGATCTGTTGCATAATTCAACCAGCGAGGTTCTGATATCAGGTACTGCGTTCACGCTTCCATAACCCTCTGAACTTCTGACTGGCCTCGAGGATGCTAGTCAATTGAATGCCGATCTTCGAAGCCCATATGTTCAGGGGGACATGACACACAAGTCGTCGAATCCACCTCGGTTCAGGCACGAGCCTGACTCGGAAGATAACGATTCCACTGACAGAATCTGCAAGCACCCGATCGCGCTTGAAGTGCGTGAATGAATAATAAGAATGGCGATTTATTTTCCGGACGCCTATTGAAGTCGCATCCTATTTTTCTGCTTCCTCATGCAGTCGCTCGCCGTTGAAGTTCTCAGCCAGCCATGCACTGTCTGTGGCCAAACTACTTCACTGTGGTGTAGTCGTTGCCAAAATGCTTGGTATTGTTCACCAGAGCACCTTCGTAGTGTAAGTACCCACTTCGATAGAATTGTCAATTACTCATCAGTTTGCAGGACTGGCCTCGTCATCGTGAAGAGTGTGTCCCAGCGGAGCAGGCATCCACTTCCTCGAATACGAACGTTATCGCACGTCCTCTTAGCCAGGAATATACAATGGCATCCGCAATTCTGTTCCTGCCATACGAAGGTGAGCAATAGGATGGAGTGCCATCTTCTCGTTATAATCCTCACTCGTAAACAGAACGCCCAACATTTGTGCTCGTCACCTGCCAACTAAACAAAGATCCATCCCAGATATGCCCTACACCGAACGTCGACTTGTATTTCCAACACGAAGAGCCTCAATCCATCGTGTTAACACAAGGATTGAGCAACGAGAACCTCCGCTTCCCACTCCAGCTATGGTACTCCCCTACCGCGTTGGCGAGGGGTAGCCCAGTGAATCGTGCAATTACACACATTGCATCCGAGGCTGCTAAGCCATGGGCAGGCCCTGTCGTTGTCCTCAAATATTCTGGGTCACGGCGGCAAGGATACACAGATGCTGGATCCAAAGAACTTCCCCACCTCGCCGCTTACTTCCTATCGCTGAGGTAGCGTAAGGTGAATTGTGAGTGAGCACACTGGAATGGACGAAGACACATCACTAATGGCCCGTTTGGAAAGTTGTAGACCTCTGTTAGGAAACAAAAGCTTGTTCCCGGATTGAAGCAAGAGAATTACGTCCTAGATGTATTGATTAGTCGAGGTATTGTAAGACACGAGTCGATCCGTTGATGACAGCTACGTTAAAGGGCCGGACATGCCACTGTCGCGGATAAGTTCAGGCGTTATATGTTTGGGGAAGTTCTTCAAGGGTTCGCTACTCCAATTTTAGATAATGGCCATGTATGACGATGAGGGAACTTACTCTCTAATATCCCAAACGTCCTCGCTGCTCTTTCCGACCCGCCGGTGTGCCCACCATTCAGCCCGACGACGGATCCAAGCTTCCCTCTGCTCCTCGGGATGCATGACTTTGAGCGTCAGGCAGAATTTAAATTCCTGGAACTTGCGTTCGCAGTTCGTCCTTTCTCCAAACCTGTAGATGGACTTGACTTGGGAGCGCATGACTGTCGGAGTGCGGAAAAAGCACGTCAGTTTGTGGCAGTCATTCCGACGCGTCGTGCTCACCATTGCACGCCAGGTAATCATCGAAAACACTAATACATCCCGGTATGTCGTCGGGTGTGGGATGCAGCTGTCGTAGCCGCGCCTCTTCTTGCTCAATGGCCGTTTTCAAGTCGAGTTTAGACATGAAGAGAGAAACGATTCGCGCCGAGAATAATTTTTAGGACAAACAAGGCCGGCTCGTCAGTCCCGGATCCTCAGGGGTGCGAACATGACATCCGGGGTTGAGTCACGGTCGCGCATAGAGGTCGTTAGGCAAACGCAATACTCTACTCAGTACTATGCACTACCCCTACAGGCAACAACCTCTCAAAGGTTTGTTCTTGACATGCCAGATCTTTGTCACTCTTTTCATTCGCGTACCTCTCTGGATTGTCCTCAACACCCCAAGGTGTGTCTCGCTTTGTTGTCGACATAAGTGGGTGGTCTAACTCACTCCGGAAGGTCGTGGCGTCCGAGAGAGTCATGGTCCTTGAAGAGAGCATTGTTGGTTAATGCTATACGGCAGTTCGTGAACACAACTGCTGGGTGCGTCTTTCTGAAAAATTTCTTAGTCTCGATGTTCATTCATAGCTTCTCAAAGAACTGGGCCATTGAAAAAGCTACCTAACCATTTGGCCATTACTCCAGGTGTAGAAATCGATGGCGTATGGGTTGAACCCGTTGATCACCTAGTCACTGGCAACCTGAAGATTTGGGCGGAGATATCGAACGTGACCTCTGTACGGTTGCCCGGATATTGGACACACAAGAAGGGATCCTCAATTGAAGTTGCTTCTGCGCCTCTCCCCGGAGAGAAAGTTATCTACTCCCTCCATGGTGGCGCTTATATTCGGCTTTCAGCACATCCTACAGACCCCACTGCAGGCATTGCGAGAGGCCTTTTAAAACATGTTGACCCCGTCACCCGCGTATTTGCTATCGAATATCGACTTGCATCTAGTACACCATTCCCTGTCGCCTACCCCTTCCCCACACAACTCATCGACGCCCTTGCCGGATACAATTACCTCGTGAATGTCGTGGGAGTTAAGCCAGACGACATTGTCGTCGTCGGCGACTCAGCAGGGGGAAACCTTGCCCATGCACTCGTGCGATACCTCACTGACTACCAGGGTACCAGCGAAGTCAACCTTCCAGGACCTCCTGGTGCTCTCCTGCTACTTTCTCCTTGGGTCAACATCGGCACTACACACGAAACGCTCCCTAACGGATCTGCCAAGCGGTTCTTCTCGTCCGACTATATTATATCTGCAGGAGGTCGTGCAGATTACGCGAAAACCTCCTTCCTTGGACCTCATGGGTTTGATGCAGCGGAGACGAACCGCTACATCTCTCCAGCATCCCTTAGTCCTGATCTCAAAGTTGACTTCAGAAAATTCCCAAGGACATTCATTGTGTCAGGAGGAGCAGAGATACTATACGACCAGATAAAGACCTTTAGCGACCGCATGATCGCCGATCTTGGAGAAGGGAATGGTGTCGAGGGCGAAGGGAAAGTGCGGTATTTCGAAGCGCCGGATGGCATTCACGACTACCTCATTTTCTCTTGGCATGAACCCGAGCGGACGAATACATTCAAGGAGATAAATAGGTGGATAACGGCGGCATGACCTTTTCTGGCCATGTACACTGTAATGCACGTCCCGTTGCAGAACCTCCGAGGTCTCCATATACAAAAAGCGACCGGTCGCCTTCGTGTCTGCCTGACCTTCGGGACCAAACCGCACCTACAACTCACAGGACCCAACAACGTATGCTGACGCTACGAACACTGCCTCACGCGTCCCCGATAGCGGGAAAACTACGAAACCCTCACAAAGGAAAAAAAAAAAAACAACAACAAAAACAACAC
>Ga0247741_1000054_pt1 | contig 93888 bp, 92 predicted proteins | sample UWRJL213509R2_FD_180945 | JGI IMG/M metagenome (GOLD analysis project Ga0247741, IMG submission 180945) | Plant litter microbial communities from Arlington Agricultural Research Station in Wisconsin, United States - UWRJ-L213-509R-2 | ecosystem: Environmental > Terrestrial > Plant litter >... | reverse complement strand
GTCAGGGCAAAGGCGATTGGCGAAGGGCATACCCCCGGTACGTCCGAGCCGATCGCCTTTGATCCTGGCGGAAAGATGCCCGGCCCTAGCTGGTTCGCAAGCGAACCACCGGGGTTGGCTGAAACGGGCCGGCTGATCGCCCGGCCGGCTTGGCCGTATGCTTTGGCTACGACACGCGCCGGCCGGACGACCATCCGACTCCGTTTGAGCCAACAGAATGGTTCAATTTAACCCGGAAAGGCTCTAATGGACGGACGGCTCGTCGGCATCATCGGTGAATGTACGAATGCCGTCGCGCTCAACGGTCGCCAGAAACTCGTCAAAAGCCTCACGATCCGTGGCAAAGGCCTCTTCCCATTCGATGAGGTCTTCTTCCTGGGTGACGACTTCCATCTTCCAGTCGCCGTTGGTTCCCTCGGGCCGGAAAATGTCGACCAGCACGGTAACACCATCGTCGGTGAACTCGCCGGCGAGTTCGGAATGCTCGAGCTTGGGTTCTTTCGTCTTTGCCATTTACTTCACTCTTTTAGTGGTCGCGGCGATATGGATTGCCTGTATCAGCACGCCGGGTTGCTACCAAGTCAAAAGGCATCAGCGAATATATGATGATCTGAAATCTTGGGAAGAAGTGGTGCCCAGACGCGGATTTGAACCACGGACACGCGGATTTTCAATCCGCTGCTCTACCAACTGAGCTATCTGGGCGTACCGGCTTCGACACATCTCTCGCGGGCGAGATCTGCAGGGGCTTGGTTTTCCCCGGAAGCGAGCGGGGTTATAACATCTTGTTCGGCCATGGCAAGCGTCAAATGAGAGTTTTTTGACAGGCCTGTGAATTTTCCAGATTCCCGAATGAAATGAATGGCTTCCTCATGGGAAACTGCCGTCAGTCCTCGTCGGGATATTCCGCCTTGGCCTCGTCGTCGGCCACAGGGATGGCGTAGGAGCCCGTCAGCCAGCGCGACAGGTCGAGTTCGCGGCAGCGGTTGGAGCAAAAGGGGTAGTGCTCGCGCTGCGATGGGCGGCTGCATTCGGGGCAAGGGCGTGCCTTGCGCAGCGGTTCGATCTTGGCGCTGGATTTGTCGTCTTCAGACATGCTCGGTCCTCGGGATTTTTAGCCCGCTGCTTCAGGCCTCGGGCCAACGGCTATGGACGTCGAATCCCTCACCGGTCAGAAGCAGGATGGTTTCGTATAGCGGCAGACCGACGACATTGGTGTAGGAACCGACCATCTTCTGCACGAAGGTGCCGGCCAGTCCCTGAATGCCGTAGGCGCCGGCCTTGCCGCGCCACTGGCCGGAGGCCAGGTAATTCTCGACTTCGAAACCGGACAAACGCTTGAAACGCACTTTGGTTTCGACGATCTTCTGGCGGATCTTGCGATCCGGTGTCACAAGGCAGACGCCGGTGTAGACCCAGTGGCTGCGGCCGGAGAGAAGATAGAGCGAAGCGGAGGCCTCATCGGCGAACTCGGCCTTGCCGAGGATGCGCCGGCCGACGGCAACGACGGTGTCGGCAGCCAGGATATAGCTGCCCTTCCAGGTCATGTCTCCCTTGATCGCCGCAAGTGCTGCTTCGGCCTTTTCCGTCGACAGGCGACGCGCCAGCGAGCGCGGGTGCTCCGACTTCTTCGGCGTCTCGTCGATGTCCATCGGCATCAGGCGCGAAGGCTCGATGCCCGCCTGGTTGAGAAGATCAACGCGGCGGGGGGAACCTGAAGCCAGAATGAGCTTGTATTTGAGCGCCATGGAACCTCGACTACCGGGCAGACGGGAGCGAAAGCCGCGGGGGCTTTCGAGCCAAGCTTACTTGAAGCGGTAGGTGATACGGCCCTTGGTCAGGTCGTATGGCGTCATTTCAACGAGAACCTTGTCGCCGGCAAGAACGCGGATACGGTTCTTGCGCATGCGGCCTGCGGTGTGGGCGATGATCTCGTGCTCGTTTTCGAGCTTCACGCGGAACGTCGCATTCGGCAAAAGCTCGGTGACGATACCCGGGAATTCGAGGACTTCTTCTTTAGGCATATAGTGGTTTTCTTCCTGTCGGTTGAGATGACGGCCTCCTGACACTTTGGGGCCGCCTCAAAATTTGGGCGGAAACTACACAATCAAGGGAGGTTTGTGAACCAAATTGATCGCGTTTCCTTTATTTGTTTCATGCGGATTGCGCGGCGATACCATTTCGGTCGAGCAACCGGCTCTCGATAAGCTCTGAGAGGTGGTTTCGGACGTCGCGGTAGCTGCCGAGTATCTGTTCCCGGGTGCCTTGCGTCACGGTCGGGTCGATGGTCGGCCAGTAGACCACATCGACCGCACTCGAGCGGGTGAGTTCCAGTGCGGCGTGATGGGCTTGCGGCGACAACGTGATGATGAGATCGAAGTAGTCGTCCTCGAGCTCTTCCAGCGTATGCGGAAGATGGCGCCCGAGGGTGAGGCCGATCTCGTCAAGCACCACATCGACGAAGGGATCACGTTCGCCGGCGCGGACGCCTGCCGACCTTATATAGGTATTGGCAGGCAAAAGGCTACGGGCAATCACCTCGGCCATCGGCGAACGAATGACGTTCAGCCCGCACATGAAGAGGATGGCGCCCGGCCTTCCCGTCTCGCTCATGGCTCCGATCTCTTCCATAACAGTCATCCGCGCCAATAGAGCACGCAGACCAGCGTGAATAGCCGGCGGGCGGTGTTGAAATCCACCTCGATCTTGCCCTTGAGCCGGTCCATCAGCGTCTGCGAACCGTCGTTGTGGATACCGCGGCGGCCCATGTCGATCGCTTCGATGCGGCTTGGAGACGCCGAGCGGATGGCTTCGTAATAGCCTTCGCAGACCATGAAGTAATCCTTCACGATGCGGCGGAACGGGGTAAGCGACAGGATATGGGTGGCGACAGCCTCGCCGACCTCGGTGGTGATCGCGAAGACCAGTTTGGCATCGACAAGCGAGATGTTCAGCCTGTAGGGTCCGCCATCGTGGCCGATCGGCGTAAAACTGTTTTCCTCGATCAGATCGAATATGGCGACGGCGCGCTCGTGCTCGACATCGGGCGTCGCTCGGCCGATGGTGTCGTCAAGGACGACGTCGCAAAGCCGGAAGTCGCCCGTTGCCATCGCCTACCTTTCGAGGTTCAAACGGATCGCGACCGAGCGTGCATGGCCGTCCAGCCCTTCGGAGACGGCAAGCGCGATGGCGGCAGGGCCAAGCGTGCGCAGCTGCTCGGGGCCGAGGCGCAGGATCGAGGTGCGCTTGACGAAATCCAGAACCGAGAGGCCAGACGAAAAGCGCGCCGAACGCGCCGTCGGCAGCACGTGGTTGGAGCCGCCGACATAGTCTCCGATCACTTCGGGCGTATGGGCGCCGATGAAGATGGCGCCGGCGTTGCGGATCTTGTCGACCAGCGCATCGGGATCGGCCACGGCGAGCTCCAGATGCTCGGCGGCAATACGGTTTGCCAGCGGAATGGCATCCTTGACCTCGTTGACGAGGATGACGGCGCCGAAGTCGCGCCAGCTGGCGGCGGCGGTCTCGGCGCGGTTCAGCGTCTTCAGCTGACGCTCGACGGCGGCTTCCACCGCCTTGCCGAACTCGGCATCGTCGGTGATGAGGATCGACTGGGCGCTGACATCATGCTCGGCCTGCGCCAGCAGGTCGGCCGCGATCCAGTCCGGATTGTTGTCCTTGTCGGCGATGACGAGCACTTCGGACGGGCCGGCGATCATGTCGATGCCGACGGTGCCGAAGACGTGGCGCTTGGCGGCGGCGACATAGGCATTGCCCGGGCCGGTGATCTTGGCGACGGGCTCGATGCTCTCGGTACCATAGGCCAGCGCCGCGACCGCCTGGGCGCCGCCGATGCGATAGATTTCCGTGACGCCAGCGATCTTGGCGGCGGCGAGCACGGCCGGATTGACCTGGCCACCGGCAGCAGGCACCACGATAACGATCCGATCGACACCGGCGACCTTGGCCGGGATGGCGTTCATCAGCACCGAACTCGGATAGCTGGCAGTGCCGCCAGGCACATAGAGGCCGACCGCATCGATCGCCGTCCAGCGCGAGCCAAGGGTGACGCCCATGGCATCCTCGTAGATATCGTCCTTGGGAAGCTGACGGGCGTGATGCGACTCGATGCGGACGGCGGCGACCTTCAGCGCGCCCAACACTTCGGCGGGCGTTGCCTCGACAGCAGCGTCGATCTCGGCCTCGGTGACGCGCATCGGCGTCTCGGCGAAATCGATGCCCTCGAACTTCCTGGAATACTCGGCCAGCGCCGCATCGCCGCGGGCCCTGATGTCATCGATAATGGCGCGAACGGTGACGTTGACGTCTTCCGACATCTCGCGCTTGGTCGTCAGAAACGCCGCGAAGCGCTGCTCGAAATCACCCGATGCCTGATCCAGCCAGATTGCCACGCGTCAATTCCTCTTCCTAAAGTCGATAATGCTGATATCAGGCGCCGGGGTGGCGCGGCTTGGAGGCGGTTTCCCATGCGCCGCCGATATCGGCAAGCTGAACCTCGATGCATTCGACGTCGAGCGCGATGGTGGCGCCGCCGGCGAGATCGACCTCGATGGAGCCCTCGGGCCCCTCGCCCTTCTGCTCGAAGCGGATGGCGAGCAACGACAGCACCTCGTCCGTCTTCTTCTGGTTGACGCCGACGGAGCGGACCGCGAGAACGCGCTTGAAGACGAGCGCGGCGCGGCGGCGCTCGAAGCCCTTGCGCTTGCCTGTGGCTTCTTCCCAGACGAAACGGTTGGCGGCGATGGAAAACTGGTGGTCGCGCGGCGACCATGAGAGATCGGCGACCTTGAAGACGCTGTCCTGCGTATGCGCGGAAACGACGGCAAGATCTTCGCTATCGAGCGCGACAAGCTTCAGGTCGGTCATTCAGGCAGTACCCCGTTACCATTGGCATCGCCGGAATAGCGATGCCGTGAGACAAGGGACATAAGGCGCTGCGGCGCATTGCGCAACCAGGACCAAGGGCGAATGATCGCCCCTGGTCAATTCGCGTGCGGCTCAGGCTTATTCGCTGACGCGTTCGACGATGGCGCCGCAGCGGGTGAGCTTTTCTTCGAGGCGCTCGAAGCCGCGATCGAGGTGATAGACGCGCGACACCATGGTCTCGCCTTCGGCGGCGAGGCCGGCGATGACAAGCGACACGGATGCGCGCAGGTCGGTCGCCATCACAGGCGCACCCTTGAGGCGCGGCACGCCTTCGATCTTCGCCGTCTGGCCCGAGAGCGAGATCTTGGCGCCGAGGCGGGCCAGTTCCTGCACGTGCATGAAGCGGTTTTCGAAGATGGTCTCGGTGACGTGCGATACGCCGGTCGAGCGGGTCATCAGCGCCATGAACTGCGCCTGCAGGTCGGTCGGGAAGCCCGGGAACGGATCGGTGACGATATCGACGGGGCGGATGCCTGCACCATTGCGACGAACACGCATGCCGTTGTTGGTCGGCGAAATCTCGGCGCCGGCGCGGCGCAGGGTCTCGAGCGCGGTGTCCAGCAGAGCCACGTCGGTATTTTCCAGCACGACATCACCGCCGGCCATGGCAACGGCCATGGCATAGGTGCCGGTCTCGATGCGATCCGGCAAGACGCGGTGGCGGGCGCCCGACAACGTGGTGACGCCTTCGATGGTGATGGTCGCGGTGCCGGCGCCCGTGATCTTGGCGCCCATGGCGATCAGGCAGTTGGCGAGATCGACGACTTCTGGCTCGCGGGCGGCGTTGCCGATAACGGTGGTGCCGCGGGCAAGCGTTGCCGCCATCATCATCACGTGGGTGGCGCCGACGGAGACCTTCGGGAAGGTGTACTTGGCGCCGATCAGGCCGCCCTTGGGGGCCGTGGCGTTGATATAGCCGCCGTCGATCTCGAGATTGGCGCCGAGCGCGGTCAGGCCTTCGAGGAAGAGATCGACCGGGCGCGTGCCGATGGCGCAGCCGCCGGGCAGCGAGACGCGGCACTGGCCTTCGCGGGCGAGAAGCGGACCGATGACCCAGAAGGAGGCGCGCATCTTGGACACCAGCTCATAAGGAGCGGTGGTGTCGACGATGGTGCGGCAGGTGAAGTGGATGGTGCGGGAGTAGCTGTCTTCCTGGCGCTCGCGGCGGCCATTGACCGACACGTCGACGCCGTGATTGCCGAGAATGCGCAGCAGCTGCTCGACGTCGGCCAGATGCGGCACGTTTTCGAGCGTCAGCGTATCGCTGGTCAGCAACGAGGCGATCATCAGCGGCAGGGCGGCATTCTTGGCGCCGGAAATCGGAATGATGCCATTCAGCTCATTACCGCCGACAATTCTGATACGATCCATGGGCGCTTACGGGCGATGCCCGCCTTTCTGAAACTCAGGTCTTTTAAAAGGATGCGGGTCTTTAGACGAAATCCGCGCAGGCTTCAATTCGAAGCGGACGGAACATTACGATTCGTCCATTTTTGCGGCAGGCAGCCCATTTGTCTCGTCGGCCTGGCCGGAACGGCGGGCGCGCGTCTGCTGTTTGCGGCGCGAGAGGTTTTCCCGCAATTTTTCCGCGGCCCGGTCACGACGCAGTTTCGCCTGCTGTTCGATCGCGGCTTTGCGGCCGTTCTTCGCGTTTTCAGTGTCTTCGGTCATGGGAAATGGCTTATCCGAATTCGCGGCAATCCAAAAGTGGCAACGTTAATCTGAGCCAAGATGGAAATTGCGGCTTGCACTTGCCCGAAAGCTGTGGCAATAGCCGCCCCGTTCACGCAACGCAGCCGAATGGTTGCAGCGTCTGGTCCTTCGCTGCCGTAGCTCAGTGGTAGAGCACACCCTTGGTAAGGGTGAGGTCGGTGGTTCAATCCCACTCGGCAGCACCAGTTTTCTCCCATAAAGATCAGAAACTTACGTTTGGTGCGAGCGCGCGCCGACTATCGAAGTTCGGCTTTATCCACACTTTGTCCCCCAAAATTTGCGAAAAAATTCCTGGACGGGTAAGAGGTTCCTAGAACTGGGCCGCTCCTGTCATGTGGCCATCATGCCTTACACATGAGAGAGACTAAGATGAACAGCACCGACCAGCAGGGCGAACCGAACAGCCGCACGACGAAGGCGATCATCATTGTTGCCATGGTGCTGGCAGGCATCACCGCCGTGTTTGGCGCACTCGCCGTCTACAAGGCCGTGTTCGTCTACACGATCGTTCCCTCGTAAGCTCTCACTCCAGCCCATGACCACCACATGAACAGGTCTCTCAGCTGACATTCATGCTGCACTTATTATTCGTATTGAACAAATGCTCGATACGAACGTTATTCAGCGCCACATGAATGGAGACCAGCATGAAGAAGTTTATCACCGCAGCCGTTATCGCCATCGCTTCGCTGAGCGCAACCGCAATGCCGTCGTTTGCAGACAGCGTCACGATCCGCGTCGGCCAGCCGGGTTATCATGATCGCGACCACCGTCCGGCTTACCGGCACGACAATCGCCGTCATCCCGTGCGCGCTCATTGCCGCATGAAGACCGTGAAGTATCACAGCCACGGCCGCCTGGTGACGAAGACCACGCGCGTCTGCAGCTAAACGATCGCGCAGACCGATCGATCCTCTTCACTCGGCCGAAAGGCCGAGTGTTTGCAGGGGGATACCTCTTTGGTTCGCACAGCCGAACGCATTGCATTTTCCCATTTGCGGGTTTTTGATTTATCGCTAAAATACTTCGGCATACTGCTTTGCCGGAGGAGCGGGCAGAACGCGTTACTGTATTGGCGTGAGCTACGGAGGAGTGCGCACATGGCAAGCGAAAAATGGAATGATCCGATCCACCTCGGCTTCGAGACCACGGGTGCGCGGATGATCTCCGGCCCGTTCGACGCGTTGAAATGCCTGACTGAACTCTGGCCGAGTGTTCGCGGCCTGCGCTACCTGAAGGCGCGCAGCACCTGCCGGGCAGCCCTGGACGGTCGCAAGAGCGTGGAAGAGGCCCGCGCGGAATTCATGGCAGCGGCAGAAGAGGCGCGGCTTCACGTTCACTGAAGCAAGCCAAGCGGCCCATTCGGGGTCGAAATGGTCCGCAAGTGGATCGAAATAAAGCAGAGTTGATTTTTGCTTAACCTTGGCGGGAGCTTGTCGTGGGCTCCCGGAGAAAGCCGTTGTCATCATCCCACACGTCTTACTAGAACATTTCCAGCCATCATGATGATGGTCAGAGGCTCGTCACCCTCTGCGCCACAAGCGCAGGCGGGCCTCGTATATTTCTTTCCAAAACAGTTATTTAGCTATTGCTTACGATCGAATCGCTTCGCCTCGATCGCAACCACAGACTGTGTTTCGAAGCCACGCGTTTCTGGCGGTTAATGCGTCGTTACGGGATCAGCAACCGGATGCAGCGCTCTCGACCTCGACATAGCCGACACCGATGATGGTGCCGTCACTGGCACGGATGAAGGACGGGACATAGTGGGCGCTTGGCGGCACGCAGGCGACACCGGCGTCATATTGCGCCAGCACGACGTCATCGCGCTCAAGCGCGGAATAATCGCTGTTAACCTCCAGCGACGCGGCTGCCGGCAGGGCGAAGGCGCCGATGGCCAATGCAAGGGCGGGCATTCCAATTTGAAGAAAGCGCGTCATGCCGTTCTCCCGTGTTCGATTACTGCAGTAACGGAATGTCCTCTGGATTAGTTCCAGATCAACGCCGGCATTTCAGCATGTCGTTAAGTTTCTACTTGGAATTTCTACTTGCGAATTTCATTGTGGCACTCTCCGGCGCGCTGAACGGCACTATGACCCATCTTCGCGCCGCAACAACCGGCTATGGACATTGCCCTTGCCGACCACATCTTCAGCAATCAGCATGGCGTTCACCAGTTCGCCCGCGGAGTGGACAAAGCCCTCCAGCACGGCATAGGAGCCGAGCATTGTGACGGTGATTTCACTGCAATCGAGCTCCGCATCGGCGGCCAGCGCGCTTTCGATGGCGGCGCGCGTTGATGCCTCGCTATGGCCCCGCTCGCCGTTGTCGTCGGGCCCCGCATATGTCTGAAACAGCAGTACCATGGTCGCCTCCTCGCGAACTTTCATACGGGCTAACGTCGCAGCGCGGCATTTCGTTGCATGTGCTCAGTCGCAACGGCAGTATTTTCGAGATGAGACCGCATCAGCCCTTGGCGCTTGCGGGTCGGAAGGCCATATCAAGAGCGAGACCATGGATGCCAGAATCCAAAATGCGGATGATTGCGATGAACCCCCTGATACCGGCCGTGCTGGCGACGTTTCTTCTAGCCGGGTGCTCGACCAGCGACACTGCCGAGCTAAAACCCATTCCCGGCAGCATCACCTATGGTGGACAGCCGCGTACCAAGCTGACCAAATCGCCGCCGGGCAGCGTGCTCCACAACACGTTCTATGATTCAACCGGCACCAAGATGCTGGAGACCTATATCCTGCAGCCGGACCGGACGCTGAAGCTTACACGGCGCGAGACCATTCCAGACTTCCCGATGTAGGGTCGCGTTGCCGCTTACAGCACAAGTGGTGATTCCGGCGACTGCAGGATGGCTTCGATCGCCGCCCGATCGACCGCATCGAGGGTTGCCGGCGTCCATTTCGGATTGCGGTCCTTGTCGATGACGGCGGCGCGGATGCCCTCGTAGAAGTCGGCGCTGTTCAATATCCCCAGGCAGGCGCCGAATTCGCGGCGCAGGCATTCGCCAAGTGTGCGGCTCTGCCTGCCCTGATGCAGAAGATAGAGCGCCAGCGTCAGGCTGGTCGGCGAGCGTGACTCAAGCGCGCGTAGTGTTTCGCCGGCAAACTCCGCTTCTTCGGCCATCAGCGCGGTAACGATTTCGCCGACGCTGCCAAAGCGGAAACAGCGTTCGATCAGGCTGGTATTCAGCCGCAGCGGCCCCTTGCCCGGATCGGTCGAGAGATTCTTGAGCACGACATCGACGTCACGCGAACTGGCGCCCCGCGACAGACCGGCCAGGGTATCCACCAGTTCCGGCAGCTGGAAGGCGGCGACTTGGACATCGGCGAGCCCGGCATAGATCACGTCTGCGGCGCCGACCTCCAGGCCGGTCAGCCCCATCCAGATCCCGACCTCGCCGGACGCGTGCGGCAGCAACCAGGTGGCGCCGACATCGGGGAAATAACCGATACCGGTCTCCGGCATGGCAAAGCGGGTGCGCTCGGTGACGACGCGGTGGCGGCCGTGCGAGGACAAGCCGACGCCGCCGCCCATGGTGATCCCGTCCATCAGCGCCACATAGGGCTTCGGATAGGTTGATATCCGATGGTTGAGCCGGAATTCCTCGCGCCAGAAGCTTTCGGCCAGCGGCGTGCCGGTCCTGCCGCTTTCATGCAAGGCGCGAATATCGCCACCGGCGCAGAAGCCGCGCTCGCCCTCCCCCGTGATCACCACGGTGGCCACATCCGTATCGGCGGCGAAATCATCGAGCGCTGCCGATATGCCGCGGATCATCTCCAGCGTCAGGCTGTTCAGCGCCCGCGGGCGGTTAAGGCGAATGATCCCGGTGGATCCGTGACGCTCGCGCAAGATGTCGTGATGATCGACTTTGTCGTGCATCCGGGTCTCCTTATCGAACGCGCCGCGGGGGGATGCAGCGGTTCCGACTTACTGTGGCGTCGTCGCGCTCGGCGGGACGAGCGCTTGCGCACAAACCTATAGCGTTCGACGGGATAGTCGATGGCTACTGTAAGAGGAAACGCCGCTGCGGCCTCGCCGGGTCGCAAGCCTGCGACAGGTGCGGCCGTCATCGCGACGGCCCACATCCGTTGTTCAGAAGGATGCCGCCGCCAGTGCGCGGTGGATGCCTTGCAGGTCGTCGACCTTGCGGTCGATCAGCGACAGTTCCCAATCCAGCGCGCTGCGAACGATGGTTTCGAGCGAGTCGTATCGCGGCGCCCAGTCCAGCACGCGATGCGCCAGCGTGCTGTCGGCGACGACGCTGGCGGAATCGCCGGGGCGGCGCGGCGCCATGTTTATCTTGAAGGACTGGCCATGAAGGCGGGTCACCATGTTCAGCACATCGAGCACCGAATAGCCGGCGCCATAGCCGCAATTGGCGACCAGCGAGCCGCGCTCGCGGCGCAGGTGCTGGAGAGCCCTCAGGTGCGCCTCGGCGAGGTCGGTGACGTGGATATAGTCGCGGACGCCCGTGCCGTCATGGGTGGGGTAATCGATGCCGTAGACGCTGACGCTGTCGCGACGACCAAGCGCCGCCTCGCAGGCGACCTTGATCAGGTGCGTGGCGCCTGCCGTCGACTGACCGGCACGGCCGAGCGGGTCGGCACCGGCGACGTTGAAATAGCGCAGTGCCACATAATTAAAGTCATAGGCGGCAGCCGCATCGCGCAGCATGAACTCCGTCATCAGCTTCGACTGGCCGTAGGGGTTCTCGGGATTGAGCGAGGCGTCTTCCCGGACCGGGTCGGTGGTCTTTTGCGGACCATAGACGGCAGCGGTCGAGGAGAAGACGAAATGACGGATGCCGGCGCTGATCGCGGCGCTCATCAGCGCGCGGGTCTTGCCGGAGTTGTTGTCGTAATAGGACAGCGGATCGGACACGGAGACCGGCACGACGGCGGAGCCGGCGAAGTGGATGATGGCCTCGATGTCGTTTTCGATGAAGATCGTCTTCAGCAGTTCGGCATCGGCGACGTCACCGAGATAGAAGCGTGCTTCGGGGGCGACGGCCCAGCGGAAGCCGGTGGAGAGACGATCGAGGACGACAACCTGTTCGCCTGCATCGAGCAGCGTCCAGACCATATGGCTGCCGATATAGCCGGCACCGCCCGTCACCAGAATTGCCATGTCTCGCACTCCCCGTTTCATCACACGGGGGCATCTGAGGCCGTTTTCCTTTCCGAATTTCGAACAAGCGGCCCGGTTTGGCGCGTGCGGCAGGATAAGTTTGGTAGTTTGGTTAGAAGCCGGTTTCGGGCTTTATTCGAATATTATCGATGTGCCATTTCAGCCACCAGAATGGTGTCGACCGGCAATTCGAGCTTAGGGCTTGCTGCCCTCTGTCGGTGCCGGGGCCTGCGCAAGGAAGCCGCGCTCGATCGCCAGCGCGATCAGCTTTTCGCTGAGATCGCCGAGCGTATCGGATGCTTTGCCGATCGGCTCCATGCGGCGGACGACGCTGGCGGAGGTCACGCCGCCAGCATGCCAGGTACCGCCATCGGTGAAGAAATTATGCAGCAGCGGCTGAAGGCGATCCATGGCATTGGCGAAACGCGCGTCGGCGGTGACCTTCGCCTCGAATTCTTCCCACAGCGCACGAAACTCGCCGGCCTGATCCGAGGGCAGCAGCGCGAAGATGCGGTCGGCTGCCTTGAGCTCACGCTCGACCTGGCTAGCCTGGGCAACGGTGTCATAGGCGAAGGTGTCGCCGGCATCGATCTCGACGATGTCGTGAATGAGCAACATCTTCAGCACGCGCAGCAGATCGACGGGCTCGCGGGAATGCTCGGCCAGCACGGCAGCCATCAGCGCCAGCTGCCAGGTGTGCTCGGCATCGTTTTCGACACGGGAGCGATCCAACAGCAGCGTGCGGCGCAGGATCGTCTTCAGTTTCTCCACTTCGAGAATGAAGGCGATCTGCTCCACCAGTCGCCGGTTGCCGAGAAAGCCCTCCAGATAATCGGCTGTGAACTTTTGCGGCATGTCGGCACTCCTTGAGATAGAACGGCTTTGCGGCGCGCGGCGCGCTCAGAGCTTGAGGATATAGTCGCACAGCCGGTCGGCGGCCGTCTGGATCCGGGCGGGGTCGCGGAGGAAGCAGGCGCGCAGGAACAGTTCGCCGCCTGGACCGAAGGCGGTTCCGGGCGCCAGACCGACGCCAGTCTTGTCGACGATGTCGATGGCGGCCTGACGGCTGTCCTTGACGCCGTCGATCTTCAGGAAGGCGTAAAGCGCGCCGTCCGGCTTCAAGGTCTCGACGCGGTTGGTCGCGATCAGTGCATCGCAGAGAATATCGCGCGAGAGGCTGGCCTTGTCGATGTTGGCCTGAACGAAGGCATCGCCGTCGTTGAGGGCGGCGACGGCACCCTTCTGCATGAACTGGGCAACGCCCGAGGTCGAATACTGGATGAGGTTCTCCAGCACTTGCCCGGTCTGCGGCGGGGCCACGATCCAGCCGACGCGCCAGCCGGTCATTGACCAGTTCTTCGAGAAGGAGTTGACGAACATGACCTTGTCGTCGACTTCCATAACGTCGAGGAAGGAGGCGGAGCGCGTGCCAGGGTAATAATAGCGGGCGTAGATTTCATCGGCCATGATCCACAGGCCGTGCTTGCGGGCAAGGCCGAGGATGGCAGCGAGGTCTTCCCTCGTCGCAGTCCAGCCGGTCGGGTTGGACGGGGTGTTGACGAACAGCGCTTTGGTCTTCGGCGTGATCGCCGCCTCGATGCGGCCGAGATCGACCGCCCACTTGCCGCCTTCGAACTGCAATTCGACACCGACGGAGCGGGCGCCGGCGACTTCGAGCGCAGCGGCGATGTTCGGCCAGGCGGGAGTCAGGTAGATCATCTCGTCGCCGGGTGAGGTCATCGCCTGCACGGCGATCTGGATCGCCTGCATGCCGGAGCCGGTGACGAAGAAGTGCTCGACGGGAAGCGTGATCCCGAAGTGGCGGACGTAGTAATCGGACAACGCCTGGCGCAGCTCCGGTATGCCACGCTGATAGGTGTAGAAGGTCTCGCCGGCGGCAAGTGCTTCCATCGCGGCCTTGTTGACGAAATCGGGGCTGGGAAGATCGCCCTCGCCGACCCAGAGCGGCAACAGGCCATCTCGGCCACGGGCATAGTTGACGACTTCGACGATCCCGCTTTCTGGCGCCGAGACGGCGCGCGGGCTGAGGCTATTGACGATCGACATGCATCACTCCGGTTTTCGCCTTCATAGATCAAATATGAAGCCGAATCCCATGACAATCGGTGATGCGCTATCGATTTCTGTGATGAGTGAACCCCGCCGCTCCGGCGAGGTTCGTCAACGGAACGAGACGGGGATCAGACTGCCGGGCGTTTGGCCAGCAGGTCGCGGATTTCGGTAAGAAGAGCGACGTCTGCCGGTGGCGGCGGTACTTCTGCCGGGGCGACCTTCTTCTGCTTTTCCATCTGCTTCTGCATGGTGTTCAGGCCCTTGACCATCAGGAAGATGATCCAGGCAAGGATCAGGAAGTTGATCAGAACGGTGATGAAGCTGCCGTAGGCCAGAACGGCACCCTGCTGACGCGCTGCGGCCAGCGTCGGCGCGTTGACGTTGGCCGACAGGCCGATGAAGTAGTTGGAAAAGTCGAAGCCACCGAAGATGGCGCCGACGATCGGCATGATAACATCGTCGACCAGCGACTTGACGATGCCGCCGAAGGCACCACCGATGATCACACCGACAGCAAGGTCCATGACATTGCCGCGAGCAATAAATGCTTTGAACTCATTGAGCATCCGATCTGTCTCCCTCTGATGCAGTTTACTGGCAGGCCGTTGTTTTTATTAGCTACATGTTCGCTTCGATTATTCAATTACAAATTACGAATTATTCATCTGCTCCCCGCGTCTTTGACTTAAGACCTAGAGCACGGTGATGTTCAACCGCGGCGAAATACCTTAGGATTTGCTTTCCGGGAGGACCGGCGCGGAGGGCGCCGGCGGAGGATCAATGCTGCCAGGCTGGGTCGTAGTCGCATCGGCGTTCGGTTACTTGCTGCTTTTGTTTGCCGTGGCCAGCCACGGCGACCGCCAGCGCCGACGCTTCGGCGCGCCTGACAATGGCCGGCCGGTCGTCTATGCGTTGAGCCTTGCGATCTACTGCACGTCCTGGACCTATTTCGGTGGGGTAGGACTTGCCTCGCAGCGCGGCCTCGAGTTCACCGGCATCTATATCGGCCCGATCCTCGTGTTCACGCTCGGCATGCCGATGCTGCGGCGGATCATCGATCTCGCCAAGACCGAGAAGCTGACCTCGGTTGCGGACTTCATCTCTGCGCGCTACGGCAAGAACTCGGCGGTGGGGACAATCGTGGCGCTGATCTCGCTGGTCGGCGCCATTCCCTATATCGCGCTGCAGCTTAAGTCTGTCTCCAGCACCGTGACGGCGATGCTGAACCCTTCCGACTACGGGATCGGCAGCGGCAATCTCTACTTCCTCGATCTGCCATTGCTGGTGACGCTGGTGCTTGCCTGCTTCGCAATCATGTTCGGCACCCGCCACACCGACGCCACTGAACATCAGGACGGGCTGATCCTGGCGGTCGCGATGGAATCGGTGGTGAAGCTGTTCGCCTTCCTGACGGCTGGCGTCTGCGTGGTCTGGTTCCTGTTCGACGGCCCGGCCGATCTCTGGCGCAAGGCCTCGGAGAACCAATTGGTACTCTCGGCGCTGCATTACCAGACGCCGATCAGCCGCTGGCTGACGCTGACACTGCTGTCGGCCTTCGCGATCATCATGCTGCCGCGGCAGTTTCATGTGACTGTCGTCGAGAACCGGACGCCGAAGGAACTGCGGCTCGCGGGGCTGCTGTTTCCGCTCTATCTGGTCGCCATCAACATCTTCGTGCTGCCGGTGGCGATCGCCGGGCTGCTGACCTTCGGCGGCAACGGCAACGCCGATCTTTACATGCTGTCGCTGCCGATCGTCGGGCAGATGCCTGTGATGTCGCTGATCACCTTCATCGGCGGCTTTTCGGCGGCGACCGCGATGGTGATCGTCGCCTCGGTAGCGCTTTCGATCATGGTGTCCAACGACATCGTCATGCCGATCTTCCTGCGCCGCCGGCTTGCGGGACGCGCCGGCCAGCATGACGATTTCGCCAGGACGCTGCTCAACATTCGTCGCAGCGCCATCTTCGCCGTGCTGCTGCTCGGCTACGTCTACTACCGCTCGACCGACAGCACGACGGGGCTTGCCTCGATCGGCCTGCTGTCGTTTGCAGCAATCGCGCAAATGGCGCCGTCGCTGCTCGGCGGGCTGATCTGGCGGCGGGCCAATGCGCGCGGGGCGATCCTTGGGCTGAGCTCCGGGTTTGTGATCTGGATCTATCTGCTGTTCCTGCCGTCGCTTGGCGGTCCCGATTACTCGTCGGTCGCCAGCGCCGTGCTCGGCTTCGTCTTTCCCGGAACGACGCTGTTTACCGCCGCCGACGCCGATCCGCTGGTCAACGCGACGGTCATGAGCCTGCTCGTGAACACCGGCTTCTTCATCGTCGGCTCGATGACCCGCAACGCCCGGCCGCTGGAGCGCATCCAGGCCGGCATCTTCGTCAAGCGGCAGTCGCGCTCGCAGTTTGCAACGCGCGGCTGGAAGACCCGGATCAGCGTCGGCGACCTGAAAGCGACGATCTCGCGCTATCTCGGCGACGAGCGGATGGAGCGTTCGTTCCAGACCTACCAGCAGAATTCCGGCCGCAAGCTGGAGGACGACCAGCCGGCCGACATGGCGCTCATCCACTTCACCGAGCAGCTGCTCGGCAGCGCCATCGGCTCCTCGTCGGCGCGGCTGGTGCTGTCGCTGATCCTGCAGAAGGTCGAGGACGCCTCGTCCGACACGGCGTGGCTGCTCGACCAGGCCAGCGAGGCGCTGCAATATAACCAGGACATGCTGCAGACAGCACTTTCGCAGATGGACCAGGGGATCGCGGTGTTCGACAGCTCGAACCACCTGACGATCTGGAACCGGCGCTTCCGGCAATTGCTCGACCTGCCGGAGACGGCGGGGCAGGTCGGGTTTCCGCTCGCGGATATCGTCGCCATTCTCAGCCAGCGCGGCGATGTTCCGGTGGCCGAGGTCAGCCAGACCGTGCGGCATTTCCTGACGCTTGACAAGCCGTTCGCATTGGTGCTCGGGCGCGGCGAGCGGATCATCGAGGTGCGCTCCAACGCCATGCCCGACAAGGGGATCGTCGCCACCTTCACCGACATCACGCAGCGGGTCGCCGCCGACCGGGCGCTGAAGCAGGCGAACGAGACGCTGGAACAGCGGGTGGCGGAGCGCACCGCCGAACTGACGCGCGTCAACCACGAGCTCGGCGAGGCGCGGGCGTCGGCCGACGAAGCCAATCTCGGCAAGACGCGCTTCTTCGCCGCCGCCGGCCACGATATCTTGCAGCCGCTGAATGCGGCGCGGCTTTATTCGTCGGCGCTCGTCGAGCGGATCGGGCAATCGGAGAGCAGCGCCATCGTGCGTAACATCGATTCGGCGCTCGAATCGGTGGAGAGCATCTTGGGCGCCGTGCTTGACATCTCACGACTCGACACCGGCGCCATGCGCCCTCGCCTCGCCTCCGTGCCGCTCGCCGATCTGCTGGAACGGATCCAGACGGATTTCGCGCCCATCGCGCGGGAGAAGAACCTGAAGCTGGTGGTGATGCCGACGTCGCTGCGCGTTCGCTCCGATCCCAACCTGCTGCGACGGCTGGTGCAGAATCTGGTGTCGAACGCGATCAAGTACACCATATCGGGCAAGGTGCTTGTCGGGGCGCGGCGGCGCGGCAACCAGGTGGTCATCCAGGTGATGGATTCGGGCATCGGCATTCCGCCGTCGAAATTCCGCACGGTGTTCAAGGAATTCGCGCGGCTGGACGAAGGCGCCAAGACTGCCTCGGGACTGGGGCTCGGGCTTTCGATCGTCGATCGCATCGCCCGCGTGCTCAGCCACCCGGTCGAACTGCATTCGACGCATGGCAAGGGCACCGATTTCCGCATCGTGATGCCGCGCGATGCATCGCGGCCGGCGGAGGTCAAGACCGCGGAGGCACCAGCGGAGCGTTCGACGCAGAGCCTCAAGGGCATGAAGATCCTGTGCATCGACAACGAGCCGCATATTCTCGAGGGGATGCAGCTGCTGATCGGCGGCTGGGGATGCGCGGTGCAATCGGCCGATTCGCTGGCTGCCGTCGCTGAGCTCGATATCAGGCTGGGCGCACCGGATCTGATCATCGCCGACTACCATCTCGATGACGGCACCGGCGTCGCGGCGATCCTTGCGGCGCGCGAGGCATTCAAATGCTACATTCCGGGGCTGATCGTCACTGCCGACAGGACGCTTGAGGTCCGCGCTGAGGCCGAGCGGCATGGGATCGGCATTCAGCACAAGCCAGTGCGGCCAGCCGCGCTGCGCGCCTACATCACGCAGATTTTAGCGCAGAAGCGGGCGACGGCTGCGGAGTAGCCGCCTGCTCCGCCATCGCATCCGACACGAGATCGCGCACGCGCTCGTTGGACGGCGCGTCGCCGAACAGGATGCGGTAGATGATCGGCGCCACGACGCGGTCCATGACGGCATCGATAGCAGGGAAGCGCTCGCCGCGGGCCGTCGCCCGGTCAGAGATCGCCTCTATCTGGTCGCGGGTAAAGCCGCAGCATCGGTAGGCATTGGTGCTGTCCTGCGCGGCCAGTACGTCGCGCATCATGTCGCGGCCGATGCCCGACGACATCTCCTCGGCATATTGTTCTGCCCAGACCTCGAGATCGCCCCTGGCGCTGCCGGTATCGATCGGCACCATGTCGGGGCGCAGGCGCTCGACGGCGACGTCGGCCAAAAGCTCCTGCAGATCGCCCCAACGGCGGTAGATGGTGGACGGCGTGACGCCTGCCTCCGCGGCGATCAGCGGGATGGTGACGTCGGCACGATCCATGCTTTGCAGCAGTTTGCGAACTGCCATGTGAACCGATGCCTGCACCCGCGCGCTGCGACCGCCGGGGCGGAGATTTTCTTTTGCTGCCATTGCCAAAACCGACCTTCATCCTCCCGTCGCGCCATGGTTCAAAAACTTTGACCGACCCATAAACGCAAATTATTTGCTTTTAGGCGAAGTGCAGCCTACATGGGGTTAACGCAACGACTTAGCTTTAAGGAGCTTATATATGCTCGGCGACGGCAAATCCATAGAGAAGACGTCCAATCCGATCCGCTTTCACGCGGTGACGCTCGCAACCTTCTTCGGTGCGTCGGCGGCGCCGACGCCGCTCTACCGGATTTACCAGGAGAACTTTGCCGTCTCGCCGGTGCTGATCACGGTGATCTTCGCGGTCTACGCTTTCGCGCTGCTGTTTGCGCTGCTGATTGCCGGCTCTATCTCAGACCACCTCGGCCGTAAGCCGGTGATCTTCGCGGCGCTGCTGCTGGAGATCGTCGCCATGGCGCTTTTTGTAGTCGCCAGCGGCCCGGGATGGCTGATCGCGGCCAGGATCGTGCAGGGGCTGGCGACCGGCATTGCCGGGGCTTCGATCGGTGCGGCGCTTGTCGATGTCGATCGCGCCAGGGGCCAGTTGGTCAACTCGATCGCGCCGCTGTCAGGCATGGCAATCGGTGCGTTCGGCACCAGCGCGCTGATCCAGTTTGGTCCGTTTCCGCTGCATCTCGTCTATGCCATCCTATTGGTGGCCTTCATCGCCCAGGCGGTCGCCATCTGGGCAACGCGCGAGACAGGCACCATCCGGCCGGGCGTGTGGGCTTCGCTGAAGCCGAAGATCGCGATCCCGCCGCAGGTCCGGCGGCTCCTGGCACTGGTGACGCCGATCAACATCGCCAACTGGACGCTTGGCGGCTTCTATCTTTCGCTGGTGCCCTCTCTGGTCGTCACCACGACCGGCAACCACGCGCGGCTGACGGGCGGATCGGTGGTCACGGCGTTGATGATCTCAGGTGCAGTGGCGGTCTATCTCAGACGCGCCAAGTCGGCGGGCGCCAATCTCGGCTTCGGGACGCTGGCGACGACGCTGGGCGTGCTGACGGTGGTTGCCGGCGTGCATCTGCCGAGCGTGCGGCTGCTGCTTTTGGGAACGCTTTTAACCGGCGTCGGGTTCGGCACCAATTTCCTCGGCGCCATCGGCACCATCATGCCGCTCGCCAAGCCGGACGAGCGCGCGGAGCTGTTGTCGGCCTTCTATATCCAGAGCTATCTCGCCTTCAGTCTGCCCGCCATTCTTGCCGGCTTCCTGGCGAAGTCGCTCGGATACCAGATCACCACCGATATCTATGCGACGGCGATCATTCTGGTGACAGCTGGAGGATTTCTCGGACTGCGCGCAGAGCGCGCCAGAGTTGAGCGGATCGCGGCCTGAAAGGCGGCATCCCGGATGCCAGAAAGCGGGCACCTAAAAACGAAAAAAGGCCGGGGAAACCCGACCTTCTCTTCCATCTCAACGAACCACGTCACCGCAATTCGGAGATGATATCTGGGATGGCTTAGACGGCCTGGAGGCGGTCGGCAGACATCTTGCCCGAACGCTTGTCAGCAACGAGCTCGTAAGACAGCTTCTGGCCGTCCTTGAGGTCGCGCATGCCAGCACGCTCAACAGCAGAGATGTGAACGAAAACGTCGGCAGCGCCGTCGTCAGGCTGAATGAAGCCGAAGCCCTTGGTTGCGTTGAACCACTTAACTGTACCTGTGCTCATGACGATATCCTTTTTAAATCGTACATAGAAGTTGCATACCGACCGAGGTCAACATGCGATGAAAACCGATTTTGGAGGAAGTTCGCGAGCAACGGCACGAGCGGCCGCAACAAAGTTCATCTAGCAAGATCGATGGCAGGGCTTGTACGCGGAAATTGTGTCTCTGGCAAGGCAACTTTAGCGGTTCGATTTCACGAAAATGAGGAATTTTTTGCTGTCATCGAGTGGGCAGAAGCGGCCCACTCGATGAGTCTGTTTCGCATGCCTCAGGCTGCTGCCTTCGCCCCGGCGTAGGGGTCGAAGCGGCCGTAGAAGGTCTCGCCCCTCGCGGCCATTTGCTGCAGCAACGGCGTCGGCTTGAAGTGTGCTCCGTAAGAGGCGGCTAACGTCTCGCAAAGCGCCACGAAGGTCTTCACACCCATGCCATCGATATAGGAGAGCACGCCGCCGGTGTAGGGCGCAAAACCGAATCCGAGGATGGAGCCGACATCGGCCTCGCGCGGATCGGTAACGATGCCTTCTTCGATGGTGCGGGCGGCCTCCAGCGCGATGGTGACGAGAAGGCGCTGCTTGAGGACGGAAACATCGACCTCATCCGGCTTCTTCTGCGGATAGAAGGTCTTGAGTTCCGGCCACAGAGACTTCTTGGCCGGCTTCGCGGGATAGTCGTAGAAGCCCTTGCCGTTCTTGCGGCCACGACGGTCGAGGTCATCGACCAGCCGGTTGATCAGCGCCAGGTGCTGCGGATCGACGGCGGCCTCGCCGAGATCGGCCACGGTGGCCTTCAGGATCTTCTGGCTGAGGTCGATCGCCACTTCGTCGTTGAGCGACAAGGGACCGACCGGCATGCCGGCCATCTTCGCCGAATTCTCGATCATGGCCGGCGGCACGCCTTCGATCAACATGTCATAGGCTTCGTGGATATAGCGGAAGACGCAGCGGTTGACGAAGAAGCCGCGCGTGTCGTTGACGACGATCGGCGTCTTCCTGATGGCGGCGACGTAATCGAGCGCTACGGCCAGCGCCTTGTCGCCCGTTTCCTTGCCGGTGATGACTTCGGTCAGCATCATCTTCTCGACGGGCGAGAAGAAATGGACGCCGATGAAATCGACCGGCCGTTTTGAATTCTTTGCAAGGCCCGAGATCGGCAGGGTCGAGGTGTTGGAGGCGAAGATCGCGCCTTCAGGGAGCACCGCTTCGACTGCCTCGATGACAGCCTTCTTCACATCGCGATCCTCGAACACCGCTTCGATGACCAGCGTGGAGTTTGCTAGATCGGCATAGGCGGCGGAGGGCGTGATGCGGGCAAGCAAAGCCGCGCCTTCATCCTGCGTCAGGCGACCCTTACCGACGGAATCCTTGACGAGGCCTTCGGAAACCGACTTGCCCTTGTTGGCGGCGTCGATATCGCGATCAACAAGGGTGACCGGGATGCCGGCCGCAGCAGTGACATAGGCGATCGAGGCCCCCATGAAACCGGCGCCGACGACGCCGACCTTCTTGAACTCAGTCTTGGCAACCCCGACCGGACGGCGTGCGCCCTTGCCGAGTTCCTGCATCGATATGAACAGCGAACGGATCATCGAGAAGGCTTCAGTGGTCTGGAGTACCTCGGTGAAATAGCGCTGCTCGATCTTCAATGCGGTATCGAAGGGAACCTGCAGGCCCTCGTAGACGCTTTTCAGGATCGCCAGGGCGCCTGGATAGTTGCCCGCGGTCTCGCGGCGCAGGATGGCGGGCGCGGCCGGCCAGAGCTGCGCGGCCGCCGGCGTCCAGATGCCGCCGCCCGGCGCCTTGAAGCCCTTCTCGTCCCAGGGGGCCACCGGCTTCAGGCCGTCCTTGATCATCTGCTTGGCCGCCGGGATCAGTTGGTCCGGCTCGACCACCTGGTGCACGAGGTTCATCGCCTTGGCGCGCGCCGCCGTCAGCGACTGGCCCGTGGTCATCATCTGCAACGCCGACTGCGCATCGGCAAGGCGTGCGACACGCTGGGTGCCGCCGGCGCCGGGGAAGATGCCGACCTTGACCTCGGGGAGCGCGATCTTGACGCTCTTGGCATTCGACGCCACGCGGCCGTGGCAGGCCAGCGACATTTCCAGCGCGCCGCCCATGCAGGTGCCGTTGATGGCCGAGACCCAGGGCTTGCCTGATGTTTCGAGCTTACGGAACAGGCCGGTCATGCGTCCGACGAGATCGAAGAGTTTTTGCGCAGCGGTATCGGGGCTCTTCGCCTTCTCGTCCTGATAGAAAGTGAACATCGACTTGATCATCGAGAGGTCGGCGCCGCCCGAGAAGCTCGACTTGCCCGAGGTGATGACGACACCCTTAATCGCGGTGTCCGCGACGGTCTGGTCGATGATGGCGTTGAGTTCGTCCAGCACTTCCGAGGTGAAGACGTTCATCGACTTGCCCGGCATCTCCCAGGTGACGAGAGCAATGCCGTCCGCGTCGGTCTCGACGGTGAAATTGGTGTAGGTGGTCATGATGGGATTCCTCTTCCCTGAATTTCCCAAAGTGTCAGAAGCCGCCAAGTAGATAATAAAGCAGCGCAACGAGGGCGATCACAATGCATAAGGCAAGCCAGCCGCCAAAACGCAGCTCCGCGGCCTGTTGCTTTGACAGGATAGGCGGTCCCTTACGGGCAGCTTCCGCCATGTCCTTCTCGAGATTTCGCAATTCGAAGTGGCGTTCCGTCTCGTTCTGGCCCATCGGATCTCGCCTAAACCCTCTCGATCACCGTCGCCGTGCCCATGCCTGCGCCAATGCAGAGCGTGACCAGCGCGGTGTTGAGATCGCGGCGCTCCAGCTCGTCCAGAACCGTGCCCAGGATCATCGCGCCGGTGGCGCCGAGGGGGTGGCCCATGGCGATGGCGCCGCCGTTGACGTTGATCTTGTCGTGGGCGATGTCGAAAGCCTGCATGTAGCGCAGCACGACGGCGGCGAAGGCCTCGTTGAGCTCGAAAAGGTCGATGTCGGCGAGCGTCATCCCCGTGCGCTTCAAGAGCTTTTCGGTGACGTCGACTGGGCCGGTCAGCATCAGCGCCGGGTCGGAGCCGATGTTGGCGAAGGCCTTGACGCGGCCGCGCGGCTTCAGCCCCATGCTCTCGCCGCCCGCTTTCGAGCCAAGCAAGACGGCGGCTGCGCCATCGACGATGCCGGACGAATTGCCGGCGTGGTGGACGTAGTTGATGCGCTCGATCTCGGGATGCGCCTGGATGCCGACGGCCTCGAAGCCGCCCATCTCGCCGGGCATCTGGAAGGAAGGGTTGAGCCCGGCCAGCGCCTGCATGTCGGTGCCGGGGCGCATGTGCTCGTCGTGGTCGAGGATGAGAAGGCCGTTCTGGTCCTTGATCGGGATGACCGAGTTCTTGAAGTAGCCCTTCTCCCAGGAGTTGGCGGCGCGCTTCTGGCTCTCGACGGCATAGGCGTCGACGTCATCGCGGCTGAAGCCGTATTTGGTGGCGATCAGATCGGCAGAGACGCCCTGCGGCATGAAATAGGCCGGGAAATTCACTGAAGGGTCCATGAACCACGCACCGCCGGACATGCCGAGGCCGACGCGCGACATGCTCTCGACACCGCCCGCGATGACGATATCATCAGCCCCTTGCGCGATCTTGGCGGCGCCGAAATTCACGGCATCGAGGCCCGAGGCGCAGAAGCGGGAGATCTGCATGCCGGGCGCCTTGGTCGAATAGCCTGCCTCGAAGGCAGCGCCGCGCGGAATGACGGCGCCGGCTTCCATAACAGGATCGACGCAGCCCATGATGATGTCGTCCACCGTTGCGGTATCGAGGCCGTTGCGGTCGCGCAGCGCCTCCAGCGTCTTCGCCGCAAGGCGCACCGACGGCACCTCGTGCAGCGAACCGTCCTTCTTGCCGCGACCCCGCGGCGTGCGGACGTGATCGTAAATGAATACCTCGGTCATCTGTCTCGTCTCCCTAACGGCGCGAAGGCCGTGAATTTCAGAACGCGTCCGCGCTCAGCGCCATCATCGTTTCGGCACCCGTCTCGATGCGGGCCTTGCGCAGGGCCGTTTCCGGCATGATCCGCTCCATGAAGAAGCGTGCCGTGATCAGCTTGTTACGCAGGAAGGCTTCGCGATCCGTCTCGCCTGATGCCAGACCGTCCTCGGCGGCCTTGGCCATCTTGGCCCACATATAGCCGAGAATAACGAGGCCGAAGAGGTGCATGTAGTCGGTCGAGCCGGCACCGGCATTGTCGGGCTTGGCCATCGCATGCTGCATGAACCACATGGTTGAGGCCTGCACGTCGTTCAAGCCCTTCTTCAGGTTCTTGGTGAAGAAGGCCATCTGCTCGTCGCTGCGATTTTCCTCGCAGAAATCACCGATTTCCTTGAACAGTGCCATCACCGCGCGGCCGCCGTTCTGGCCGAGCTTGCGGCCGACAAGGTCGAGCGCCTGGATGCCATTGGCGCCCTCGTAGATCATGGCGATGCGAGCATCGCGGACATACTGGCTCATGCCGTGCTCTTCGATATAGCCGTGGCCGCCGAACACCTGCTGGGCCATGACGGCGTGGTCGAAGCCCTTGTCGGTCATCACGCCCTTGAGGATCGGGGTGACCAGACCAAGGATGTCGTCGGCGGTCTGGCGTTCCTTCTCGTCGGCGGAGCGGTGCGCGATGTCGGATTTCAGCGCGGTCCACAGCAGGAAGGCGCGGCCGGCCTCGTTGAAGGCGCGGATGGTCATCAGCGAGCGGCGGATGTCGGGATGAACGATGATCGGGTCGGCCTTCTTGTCCGGCGCCTTGGCACCCGACAATGCGCGGCCCTGGATACGCTCGCGGGCGTAATTGGCGGCGTTCTGGTAAGCGATCTCGGAGATCGCCAGGCCTTGAAGACCGACGCTGAGGCGGGCCTCGTTCATCATCACGAACATGGCGCTGAGGCCCTTGTTCTCGGCGCCGATCAGGAAGCCGGTCGCCTCGTCGTAGTTCATGACGCAAGTGGCGTTGCCGTGAATGCCCATCTTGTGCTCGAGCGCGCCGCATGACACGGCGTTGCGGCTACCGGCGGCGCCATCTTCACCGACCATGAATTTCGGCACGATGAACAGCGAGATGCCCTTGGTGCCCTCCGGCGCGCCTTCGATGCGGGCGAGAACCAGATGAACGATGTTGCCCGATATGTCGTGTTCGCCGGCGGAAATGAAGATCTTCTGGCCGGACAGCTTGTAGCTGCCGTCGGCCTGCGGCACCGCCTTGGTGCGCAAAAGGCCGAGATCGGTGCCGCAATGAGGCTCCGTCAGGTTCATGGTGCCGGACCATTCGCCCGAGACCATCTTCGGCAGGTAGGTCTGCTTCTGTTCGTCAGAGCCGTGAACGAGAATGGCAGCGATCGCACCCTGGGTCAGGCCGGGATACATCATCAGCGACATGTTGGCTGCCGAGGTGTATTCGCCGACGGCGGCATGTAGCGTGTAGGGCAGCCCCTGCCCCCCAAATTCCTCCGGCACCGCCAGAGCCGGCCAGCCGCCCGCGCAATAGGCGTCATAGGCCTGCTTGAAGCCTTTGGGGACGGACACGGAGCTGTCGTCGTTGCGGGTGCAGCCCTCCTGGTCGCCGGAGTAATTCAATGGAAACAGCACCTCTTCGGCCACCTTGGCGGATTCGCCGAGGATCGCCTCGATCATGTCAGGGGTAGCGTCGGCAAAGCCCGGCAGATTGTTGTAGCGCTCGAGACCCAGCACGTCGTTGAGCACGAAGAGCGTGTCGTTCACCGGGGCCTTAAAGACTGGCATCGTTCGAATTCCTCCAATTCGGCAACCGGTCGAGACCGGCATATGCATCTGCCTTACAAAATATTGACGTTTGCGTAAACGTCAAATTTTTATGCCCCGCGAATTTCTGTGCTCAGCCTTGGGAAAGTGTCGGGTATGGTGGCCAGCAAACGTCTTTAGACAATCGGGCGCACCCACCAGACGAAGAGGAGATTACCAAATGCCCAATGTCAGCACCAATTTGTGGTTCGATAAAGATGTACACGCGGCCGTCGACTTCTATGTGTCGCTGGTGCCGAATTCCGCACTTGGCCGCGTCACCACCCTGCCCGCCGAATCGCCGGCCGGGCCTGCCGACAGCGTCACCGTCATCGAATTCACCCTCGGAGGCCAACGCTTCACCGCGATGGAGGCCGGCCCGCTCGATCCGTTCAACCATGCCTTCTCGATCTCGGTCTACTGCGAGACGCAGAGCGAGATCGACCGGATCTGGCACGGCTTTCTCGACAATGGCGGCACGGAGGAGCAATGCGGGTGGCTGCGCGATCGCTGGGGCGTCTGCTGGCAGATCGTGCCGCAGATGCTCGGTGACCTGATTTCCGATCCGGATCGGGCCCGCGCCCGGCGGGTGACGAAAGCCATGCTTGGAATGATCAAACTCAACATTGCCGCGCTGCAAGCCGCAGGCGGTTGAGGCGGTCGCTGGGGCGGTGCTTGACGTAGCGCCCGGCTTCACGTCGAAAACAACGTACCGTTGCAGAAGCACACTATAAGGGCGCTATCTTTCATCAGCGGCTGTGTATAAATGTCGTCCGTATCTGATCCCGGGACGCACGATGACTTCCACAGCCGCTTTCTTTCGTTCCAGCCTGCTGATGCTCGCCGTCGGCGTCTTGATCCTCTTCGGCATTGTCGGCACCTCGTTGTGGCTCGTGCAGGTGAATCGGGACTATTCCGATGAAACGGCCTCGCTACGCCGCATCCGCAGTTCGATCGTCAATGTCCTGACAACGGTGCAGGATGCCGAGACCGGTCAGCGTGGCTACCTGCTGGCAAACGACGTCGCCTATCTCGCGCCCTACACCGCGGCCTTGGAAAACCTGCCGAAACGCCGGCAGACGCTTATCGACAACGTCAAGCCGCTGCCAAGCTATGCGGAGAAGCTCGACGCGCTGAAAGCCGCCATCGACGGAAAGATGAACGAGCTTTCCGCAACCGTGGCGCTGACACGGGACGGCAAGCTGTCCGAGGCCGTCGCGATCGTGCGAGACGATGCCGGCCGAGAATACATGGACGCTATCCGCGCCATCCTCGGCGGCTTCCTTGAGCAGACCGACAACCGTCTGCGCGTGGTGGTCGAGAAGCAGCTTTCTGCCGCGAGTACATTGCAGCTGGTGACGATCGGCGGCGCCATCGCCATCCTCGTCGTGCTTGGCGGCGCCATCCTGATCATCGCCCAGCACGTGCGCGATCTGTCGAAGGCGACAGAGGAAGTCGAGCAGTTGAATGTCGGGCTGGAGGCGCGCGTCAGCGAACGCACGCAGGACCTGATCCGCGCCAACCAGGAAATCCAGAAGTTCGCTTATATCGTCACCCACGACCTGCGCGCGCCGCTGGTCAACATCATGGGCTTCCTGAGCGAACTCGACACTTCGGTGAAATCCGTGACGAGCTACGTGCTGGCGGAGGAAAAGACGTTGAGCCCGCTGGATATCCAGGAAGCGCGGCAGGCGGTCGAGGAGGATTTGCCTGAAGCCATGGGCTTCATCCGCTCTTCGACGCGCAAGATGGATTCGCTGATCAACGCGATCCTGAAGATTTCCCGTGACGGTCGGCGCAAGCTGCAGCCCGACCGGATCGACCTCAAGGCGCTGATCGATACCGTTGCCGCGAATGTACACCACCAGCTGGTCGAGACCGGCGGCACCAGCGAGACTCGCGTTCGCGTTGGCCCGATCGTGACGGACCGCTTCTCGCTCGACCAGATCTTCGGCAATCTGTTCGACAACGCCGTCAAGTACCAGATGCCCGGGCGGCCGCTGACGATCGACGTCGATGCCTATCCCGACGGGCCCGGACGTGTCAGGATTGACGTCAAGGACAATGGCCGTGGCATCGCGGCGAACGACCTCGAGCGCGTCTTCGAACTGTTCCGCCGGGCAGGCGATCAGGATCAGCGCGGCGAAGGCATCGGCCTCGCGCATGTGCGCTCGTTAATACGAAATTTGGGCGGCGACATTACCGTCCAGTCCGAACTTGGAAAGGGCAGCACGTTCATTCTGACGCTGCCTTCGGACCTCACCAAAATTGTACGGAGTATCGAAGCATGAAAGCCACCGGTCAGGAAGTGACGATCGTCATGATCGAGGATGACGAGGGCCATGCCCGCCTTATCGAGAAGAACGTACGCCGCGCCGGCGTGCACAACGAGATCGTGCCGTTCACGCTCGGCAAGGGCGCGCTCGACTATATCCTCGGACCGGACCGCGATGGGCTTGTCAGCAAGGATCGCTATCTGCTGATCCTGCTCGACCTCAACCTTCCTGACATGTCGGGCCTCGACATCCTGGAGAAGATCAAGACCAACGAACACACAAGGCGCATGCCGGTCGTGGTTCTGACCACCACGGATGACGAGCGCGAGATCCAGAAGTGCTATGACCTCGGCGCCAACGTCTACATCACCAAGCCCGTGGACTATGACGGCTTCGCCACCGCGATCCGCAATCTCGGTCTGTTCTTCTCCGTCATCCAAGTCCCCTAACGAGTAGCCAAAATCTGTGCGCATCCTTTACGTCGATGATGATCCGGCCCTAGCCCGCCTTGCCACGCGGGTGCTTGCGCGCAGCGATTTCGAAGTCACGCATGCTCCCTCGATCGAGATCGGGCTGGAGCTGTTTTCGACCGAGACGTTCGAAGCGGTCGTTCTCGACCACTATTTCGAAAACCGGACGGGCCTCGAGTTTCTCGAGGCGATCGGCGAGACCGACAAGCCGACGCCGGTTCTCTACGTCACCGGATCGAGCGATGCCGACATTGCCATCCGGGCGCTGAAGGGCGGCGCGGCGGACTATGTGGTCAAAACGGCGACCGACGACTTTTTCCCGTTGTTAATCAGCGCGCTGAACCAGGCGATGGAAAATTCGCGGCTGCGCAGCGAAAAGCTGGAGGCCGACCGGCAGCTCGTCGTTGCCAAGGAGCGCGCCGAGCTGCTGCTGGCGGAAATGAACCACCGCATCGCCAACAGCCTGTCTCTGGTTTCGGCGATGATCCGCATGCAGTCGCAGATCGCCAGCACCGAGGAGACAAAGACGGCGCTGAACGAGACGCAGAATCGGATCACCGCCATCGCCGGCGTTCATCGCAGCCTCTACACCTCGGAAAATGTCGGCGAGGTCGAACTCGACGTCTACCTCGGACCCTTGCTGGCCGAACTTCACAGCACCAATACAGCAGCGCGCGGCATCAGCCTGAAATCGCAGCTTTGTCGGATTTCCACAACCGCCGACAAGGCCGTCGCGCTCGGCGTCATCCTGATCGAGCTGGTGACTAACGCGACCAAATACGCCTACACATCAGGTACGGGTGAAGTGCGGGTCGTGCTGCAATCGCTGGACGGCGGCATTGCCGTTCTGTCGGTCGAGGACGACGGGATCGGTTATGACCGGACTGTCGGACCGAAGGGTACCGGGCTCGGCACACGCCTGATCAACGCCATGGGAACGACGCTAGGCGCCGAGATCAGCTATGGTCGCGATGGTAAGCCGTCGGGCACCTACGTGGCCGTTCGCTGGCAGCAATAGCCCCGATCTCTACCCTCTTTTCCGATCGGGACCGGTCGCCCGCTCGCCGTTTTATGCGGGCGGCTGCAGGTATTATTTGCTTCCTGGCGAAGACGCGCTAAACTTTGTTGGCTAACCGACGAAAAAGCTTAGGAGGAGCGATTTCATGAGACGGATGTGGCCCGAAGAGTTCAACTTCGTTCTGAACAATGCAGAAGAAGTGACGCTCAATCTTCCCGCGATTGAACACGAAGACGGCTCGCGCAGTGAGGCCATTAGCAGACGGGCTTTGAAAGTTCGCATTCCCATGGAGGACTACGAGCGCATCTGGCCACTCGCCGAAGCGCGCTACCGTCTCGACGGCAAGCATCTCGGCAAGGCGATGACGCTGATCACCACCAACCCACATTATCACCGCTGGCACCCGGCCGATGGCGGCAGCGTCGACGACGTATCGGAAAGCGGACGTCATTTCACGACGAAATACATCATCGTGCACTTCCTGCTCGACGATGTCAGGGAAACGGCGGCGGCCTGAGCCGCCCACCCTCCCCGAATAGGCGCGGCCCTCAGGCCGCGTCGAGAGCCTGCGTCAGGTCGGCAATGAGATCGTCAGGATGCTCGATGCCGATCGACAGGCGAATAGTCGAATCCAGAACGCCGATCCACTGGCGCACATCCGCCGGCACGCCGGAATGCGTCATTGTTGCCGGATGGCTGGCGAGCGATTCGGTGCCGCCGAGACTGACGGCGAGCTTGAAGATCTGTAGCGCATTCAAGAACTTGAACGATGCCGGCTGACCTCCTTCGATATCGAAGGAGAAGGTGGATCCGGCTCCGGTGCACTGCGCCGCGAAGGTGCGGCCGAGCGGCGATGTCGGCTCGTGATACGGCAGATAGTGAATCTTCTTAACCTTCGGATGGGCGTGCAGGAAATCGGCAATGGCGAGCGCGTTGTTGTTGGCGCGCTCCATGCGGATCTGCAGCGTTTCCAGCGAACGGCCCAGCATCCAGCAGGAGTGCGGATCGAGCTGCGTGCCGATGGCGCCACGTAGCGCCTTGACCTGCTTCATCACGGCCTTGCTTCCGAGCGCAGCGCCGGCGATCAGGTCCGAGTGACCGCCGACATACTTGGTCAGGGAATAGAGCGAGATATCGGCGCCATGCTCGATCGGGCGCTGGAAGACTGGGCCGAGCAGCGTGTTGTCGCAGGCCACGATCGGCGTGTGACCCTGCTTCTTGCCGATCTCGTCAGCGATGCGGCGCATCATGGCGACATCGACGAGGCTGTTGGTCGGGTTGGCGGGCGTTTCGACCAGGATCATCGACACGCGGCCCTTGGCCATCGCCTGTTCTGCGGCTGCGCGCACCGAGGCCTCATCGACGCCGTCGGCAAAGCCCACCGCCGCGACGCCGAGGTTGAGGAAGGTCTTCGCGAGCAGCGTTTCCGTGCCGCCGTAGAGCGGCTGCGAATGCAGCACGGCGTCGCCGGGACGCACGAAGGCCAGCAGCGTCGTGGCGATCGCAGACATGCCTGACGAGAACAGCACGCAGCTCTCTGTCCGCTCATAGACCGCAAGACGGTCCTCGACGATCTCGCTGTTGGGGTGATTGAAGCGCGAATAGACGAGGCCGGCGCCCTGGCCTGCCGGTGGCTCGCGGCGGCCGGAGACATAATCAAAGAAGTCGCGGCCATCCTCGGCGGACTTGAAGACGAAGGTCGAGGTCAGGAACACCGGCGGCTTGACAGCGCCCTCCGACAATTGCGGGTCGTAGCCATAGTTCAGCATCTGGGTTTCGGGATGCAGGGCGTGATTGCCAATGTGGGTCTTGGAGGGATGCGGCGCGGTCATTGGGCGTCTCCTGCTTCGAAAGATGAGCTTGATGGCGGCAGATTATCGCGAAACGAAATGGCTTTTCTTGCTATTTGGAGCGCAGATGTGATCTTGGAAGCAAGATCATGCCACCGGTTACCGAATATGACGCAGAAAATTGCAGACGAGACGGACAGACGCATCCTGAGAGAACTGATCGACGACGCGCGCCTGCCGAACAACGAACTCGCCGAACGCGTCGGCCTCTCCGCTTCCGCCTGCCTGCGTCGCCTCCGGCGGCTGGAAGAAGCCGGGATCATTCAGGGCTATACGACGCTTGTCGATCCGGCGGTGGACGGCTGGACGATGACGGCGCTTGCCTCTATTCGCCTCAGCCGCCAGCATGAGGACGAAATCCGGATGTTCGAGAATGCGGTGCGCGAATGGGACGAGGTGCTGGAGTGCCATCTCGTCACCGGCTCGCGCGACTACGTCCTGACGGTCATGAGCTCTGGCCTCGAGGACTATGAGCGCTTCATCAAGGAGAAAATTGCGCGACTGAAATGCGTCGACACGATCGAGACCAGCTTCGTGATGAACACGATCAAGGCGCGACGCATCTAGCGATTTTGCGGATGGCCGCTGGCCGGACGGCGGAGCGATCCCCACCTGTTGTTGAGATCAATCCGGAGAAGCAGATATGACCGACTTTCCCTACAAGACGGCGCTCATCGTCGGCGCGGGCCCCGGCATCAGCGCATCGCTTGCCCGGCAACTGACGGCGCGCGGGGTCAAGGTGGCGCTCGCGGCACGCGATATCGACAAACTGCAGGCGCTGGTCGCGGAAACGGGTGCCAGGGCGTTCGCCACGGACGCAAGCGAGGCGGCATCCGTGGCATCCCTTTTCGAGGATGTCGAGCGGGCAATCGGCGAGCCCGATGTGGTCATATACAATGCCAGTGGCCGTGTGCGCGGGCCAATCGCCGAGCTTGATCCGGCGGAAGTCGAGCGGGCGATTTCGGTCAGCGCCTTCGGTGGATTTCTGGTGAGCCAGCAAGCAGCCAAGCGGATGATCGCAAAGGGACGCGGCGCGATCCTGTTTACCGGCGCAACGGCAAGCGTGAAGGGCTTCGCGCAATCGGCGCCGTTCGCGATGGGCAAGTTCGCATTGCGTGGGCTGGCCCAGAGTGCGGCGCGCGAGCTCGGCCCGAAGGGTATCCATGTCGCGCACTTCATCATCGACGGCGCCGTCCGCTCCGAGACGCGACCGGAAAATCCCGACAAGCCTGATGCGATGCTCGACCCCGATGCTGTCGCCCAGAGCTATATCGACGTTCTCTTGCAGAGGCGCAGCGCATGGTCGCATGAGGTCGAGCTCCGACCTTGGACCGAGACCTTCTGACGGGATCATCAAGCCGCCTATCCGCTTCATGACGCTTGCACATTAGCAGCGCGATTCCGGCACGGAAATTGGCTCGAAACCCCCAAAAGTTAAAAAAATTACATGAGGGTTAACGGGTTGTTTACCACGTTCGCTGAAAGGTGATGGTTGAGCATAGGTGTCCTGCATTCCTTTTTTCAAGTCTCGCGTTTTATGGAATGCGCGCCACACGTACAGCTTGAGGAAAGCCTAATTCATTATCCTCTTATGGACGGTGCTCTCTGATCCGCTGTTTTGCGGCTCTGACGGAAAAGCCAATGATCGACCCCGGCGGGGGTTCGAGCAGATGAAGCGAGCAAGAAGATGAACGGATCGCGATCAAATTCCCCCCGGCCTTCCGACAGGGCGTCGCTCGACGCGCTGAATCGCACCATCGAGGGTTTGGAGGCACGCATCGAAGGCCTGATCGGCAGCGGCGTGCGAGACCAGCGCGCCCGGTCGGCAACGCCCGAGCGGGAACCCGCATCCTCCCCCTACACGACAACGCCGCGCGCACCTTACGCCGCCCCCGCCGAGCCTCGCCCGGATCCGCTGGCTGAAATCCGCCAACGCCAGCGCATGCTCGAAGCCAGCCGCGAACGCGCCGCACGCGAAGCCGCTCCCATTCCGTCCGCCCCACGCGAACCGGCCTATGCACACCACCCGGCACAGGCTGCCGTTGCCGAACGCGCCGCCGTTCAGCCTCGTCCAGCGATGCAGCCGCCCGTGGCCGCCCAGCGTGCGCCCGAGGATACGATGACCGAGATTGCCCAGGCGCTCGTCAGCCTGCGGCAGGACCTGAAGCGCGATATCTCCGAAGGCGTTGCCCGCGAGATGGACGCGCTGCGCAACGAGTTGCGCGAAATCAAGACGACAGCGGCCGACCGGCCGTTCGCCGAAGACATTCACGCCGACATGAGCCGGCTAGCCGACAGCATCAACCAGCTTGCCGTGCGCTCCGAAAGCCCCGATACGCAAGGTCTGCGCGGAGAGTTCGAAGAGCTGCGGTCGCTGATGGACGGACTGGCGCGCGAGGATTCGCTGCGCCACATGGACGAGCGCTGGAACGGCTTCGAGAACCAGTTGCACGCGATCGACACCGCCGGTCTGCAGGAAGAGCTGGTTTCGCTCGCTTACCGCCTCGACGACATGAAGCGCCATATCGGCGGCATGGACGAGAGCCCGGCCGTACGCGCGCTGGAAGACAAGCTGATCTCGATTGCCACGGCGATGGAGCAGTTCGGCAGCATGATCCAGCCGCATGACCGGGCAATGTCGGAGCAGTTCGCCTCGGTCGACAGCCGCCTCGACGAGATCAGCCGCGCCATCGCCGCCACCGGCCGCGCCGCCACGCAGGGCGATCCTGCCGTCATGCACCGGCTGGAAGGCCGCCTCGGCAACCTCGCCGAACAGATCGAACTGATGGGCCATAGCGTCGCAAGCCGCACAATGCCTGCCGATGGCTTGGCCGAACGCCTCGAGGCGCTGACAGCGCGTGTCGAGGAAGTTGCCAATGCCGAAGCCACATCGCGCCTCGACGAGCGCCTCGAACATCTGGCCTTCCTGCTCGAAAAGAGCCAGCGTGCCGCACCGCAGCCGGAACTGACCGGCGCGCTTGCCGATATCTCGCGCAAGATCGACGCCCTGGAAAGCGGCTCGGTCAACGATGCGCTGGCACAGCGTCTCGATTATCTGGCGCGCCGCATCGACGAAATGGAATCGCAGCCGCTGCAGCCGATCCCCGCACCGGTGGATGACGCCGCCTTCCTGCGCATCGAAGGCCGGCTCAGCGATATTGCCGCCCGTCTCGACGAAAGCACGGCAGCGCCTGCAACCGACGCCAATGCGCTACGCAATCTCGAAGACCAGATCGCCAATCTCTCGGCGCTGATGAGCGAGCCGCGCCCCGGCGCTGAAATCGCCGTCGATTTCGACCGCCGCATGGGCGCCATCGAAGACTATATGGCAACCAGCGACGAATATATCGTCGAAGCCGCCCGCCAGGCAGCCGAGGCCGTCGTCGAAGCCTATGCCCGCAACGGCAGCATGCAGGGAAGCAGCTCCAGCGCCGACATGTCCGCGCTGGCAGCGCTTGCCGACGACCTCCGTCATCTGGAAGATCTGAGCCGCAGCGGCGAGGAACGGACGCACAAAACGTTTCAGGCCCTGCACGAAACGCTGGTGCACATCGCCGACCGGCTGGACGACATGGAAAACCGCTCGGCTCGCCCGCCGGCGCGTATGCCTGCCGCCGAGGTCGATTTCAACGTCGATCCCTATGCGCTGACGCCTGCCGGTACTGAAGAGGCCGAGCGACCTGCTGTATTCGGCACGCGGGCGCCTGAAGCCGTGCGCAAGGCCGAGACCGCCCAAGAGCCTGCCGCTCCCGTCATGGCGGCCTCGGATACCAGCGCGCTCGCCATCGAAGCCGCCAGCAAGCCTGCCGCATCCACTGCCGCAAAGGGCAGCCTGCTCGTCAGCCTCGGCAAGCGCCTGCTGCCCGCCAAGAAGGCCAAGACCGGCGAACGCACGGTCATCGACCCGGCACCCTCTATCGACCCCGTCGACGTGATGCCGCCGGAGGCTGCCAACGAGCCGCTCGAGCCCGGCTCCGGCGCCCCTGACGTCAAGAAGATCCTGGAGCGCGTGCGCGCCAGCCAGAACGCCGCCCGCACCAACCCGAAGCCTGCCAGCGAAGGCGACCGCGCCGACTATATCGCTGCCGCGCGCCGCGCGGCGCAGGCCGCCGCGCTGGAAGTCGATGCCGGTGGCAAAGCCGGTGCGGTGAAGGGTGAGAAGAAACCCAAGATCAAGGACCCGGCAAAGGGCGGCAGTGCATTCTCGCGCTTCCGCCGGCCGATCCTGCTTGCCGTCGGCGCCGTTCTCCTGGCGATCATGGCCTTCCCGCTGGCCCGCACAGTAACGACGGGCGCGCCTGCGCCAGCCGAGGTGGCGACGCTTTCCGACACACAGAACAACGCAGTGCCGCTCGACAGCGAAACCGCGCCCGAGCCGGCACAGCCTTCGGCACCGGTTGCCGCAGCGCCCGAGACAGCTGCGCCCGCAACAGCGGAAGCAACGGTTCCGCCGGCGACAGTCGAGAGCCCGGCCGCCACGCCGACGCAGCCGGCCGCGCCCGAGCGCCTGACGGAAGCAGCACCACTGGCCGGCAACGGTGCCACGGCGCTTGCTCCTTCGGGCGCACCACAGGATGCCTCGGGCTTCATTGCCAACAACACGGCACCCGCGACCGCCGCGATGGCGCCAGCTGCGGCCGCTCCAGCGATCGTCGTTCCGGACGCCATCCAGCCGAAGTCGCTTTCCGACGCAGCCAAGAGCGGTGATCCGCTGGCGCTGTTCGAAATCGGCGCCCGGTACAGCGAAGGCCGTGCCGGCGTTGCAGCCGATCCGAAGGAAGCGTCCAACTGGTACCAGTTGGCGGCCGACAAGGGTTTTGCACCGGCGCAATACCGTCTCGGCAGCATGTACGAGAAGGGCGCTGGCGTCACCCGCGACATCAACAAGGCCAAGCAATTCTATGAGCAGGCCGCCAACCAGGGCAATGCAAACGCGATGCACAACCTCGCGGTGCTGCACGCGTCCGGCGCGCTCGGCCAGCAGGATTATGCGGCGGCTGCCAGCTGGTTCACCAAGGCCGCCGATCTCGGCATCACCGACAGCCAGTTCAACCTGGCGATCCTCTATGCCCGCGGCAACGGCGTGCCGATGGACCTGACGGAATCCTACAAGTGGTTCGCGGTCGCGGCCAAGGGCGGCGACAAGGACGCCTCGCAGAAGCGTGACGAAGTGGCCAACGCCATGAAGCCCGACCAGTTGCAACAGGCGCGCGCCAAGGCCGACCTCTTCAAGGCACAGCAGGTGGACGACAAGTCCAACGGCGTCGAGGTTCCCGACGAATGGACCGGCGCCGGCACCAAGACCTCAAGCGTCGACATGAAGCGGGCGATCCGCAACATCCAGGCGATCCTCAACAACAACGGATTCGATGCCGGCCAGCCGGACGGCGAACTGGGCACAAAGACGGTCGCGGCTATCAAGAGCTTCCAGAAGTCGATCGGCCAGGAGCCGAGCGGAAAGATCAACGACGACACGGTGAAGGCGCTGCTCGAACGCAACAAGGCGCCGGCCAGCAAGGCCTGATCAGCCTCGATCCTCCCATCATCCCTCGCAGACTTGGGTTTGCGAGGGATTTTTTTGTGTCTGCTGGTGAAAGACGCGCATCTTTTCCACCAAGCAGCCCGGCAGCACTTGATCCGTTGCCGAACAATCATTTAAGCCTCTTCTGCTCGGGGATGGCAAACGCCGCTCCGGGGAGGAGCACCGTCTCGTGCAGGGATTATCGAAGCATGGAAATTTTCACATCCGCCGGGTTGCTGGCGTTGTTGCAGGTCATTGTCATCGATCTGGTTCTTGCCGGCGATAATGCCGTGGTCATCGGTCTTGCGGCAGCGGGCCTGGCGCCCGACCAGCGCAAGAAGGCCATTCTGGTCGGTATCCTTGCCGCAACCGTGCTGCGTATCGCACTGGCCAGCGTCACGGTGCAGTTGCTCGACATCATCGGCCTGTTGCTTGCGGGCGGTATTCTTCTGCTCTGGGTATGCTGGAAGATGTGGCGCGAAATCCGCGCGAACAGCGCTGAGGACGCCGACGGTGCACTTGCAAATGGCGCGCAGGCGCCGCGCAAAACTTTCCTGCAAGCCGCGACGCAGATCGTCATCGCCGACATCTCGATGTCGCTCGACAACGTGCTGGCCGTGGCCGGCGCCGCGCGCGAGCATCCCACGGTGCTGGTCATCGGCCTCATCCTGTCGATCGCGATGATGGGCATTGCCGCGAATTTCATCGCCCGCTTGCTGAGCCGCTATCACTGGATCGCCTATATCGGCCTTGCCATCATCGTCTATGTCGCCCTGCACATGATCTACCGCGGCGGACTGGAAGTGTGGCCACATGTGGCGGCCGCGACCGGCGGCTGACAGAGGCTGCCTCCTCGGCCGGAATCGGCCTGACGGTGCTTGGCCGTCAGGGGCCGTTCACCAGCCTGAGAATGAGCGCCTGCACATTGCTGCCGTCGCTCATTTCCACCTGATCGAAATCGCGACCGCGCTGACGCTGCCGTCCGGATATCTCGCCGAGGCGCTCTGTCAGGTTCGCGCGGATCTTGCGGCAATCCGGATCGTCCTCGGCGGAAAACCCTGAACTGAGCGTCTCGATCTCATGCACCATGTCGATGATGGTCTCGCCGTGCACCCTCTCATGCTTGCGGATCGCGTCGATGAAGATGTCCCAACTCGCCTTGACTGACGGCGACAGCTTCGCCGACGGCTTCGGCCAAGTGTAGATGATCGTCAGCTTGGGCTTGGCGGTCGTCAGCACGCAGGCATTGCCCTGCCGCTCGTATTTTCGCGTCCAGGTGAGCTTGAAGGTGGTGTGGGCGATGACGCGCGATTGGCCGCCGACCTGCGGGCCCTTCTCACCGATCGAGCGATAGAGCTCCGCGCCGGTGACGCCTGATATGGCGTAGTTGCGCACCTCCTCGGTCGGCTGCCATTGCGCAGATGCCGAGGCCGGGGTCAATGCCTGCGCCGAACCCAGCAACGCACCAAGCATCAAAATTCGAATTCCTGACGTCACATCACCCCCGACCGTTTCCCCGCTGTGGCAACCTAGGCATTCGATGTCTCCCGTTCAACGACATCAGACATCCCCCGCGTGATCTTTCCTTGGCGAGCGACGGTTCACGCCGAGACTGTGCCGGTATTGTCACAAAACCTGAAAAAAGCCTGATTAATCAGAATTCTTCGCGTATTGAGAGGACGTCGTGTCGCTGATCGAAAGCCTATCGCAACGATTTGCGCCTAGGGTGCCTCATTCGCTTGAAATGTGGGGAACGCAGCGGCTGGTCTTGCCGTTGGCAAATCGGGGTCGGCTGTGACAATCTATCTGCCCATCGCAGAATTGTCGGTGAACATTTTCATCATCCTCGGCATGGGCGCGGCCGTCGGCTTCCTGTCCGGCATGTTCGGCGTCGGCGGCGGATTCCTGATCACGCCGCTCTTGATCTTCTACAATATTCCGCCGGTCGTTGCGGTCGCCACCGGTGCAAACCAGGTTGTCGCCTCGTCGATATCGGGCGCCATCACCCATTTCAGGCGTGGCACGCTTGACGTGAAGCTGGGCTCGGTGCTGCTGCTCGGCGGCCTGACCGGCGCCACCGTCGGCATCTGGATTTTTTCGCTGCTACGGCGGATCGGCCAGCTCGATCTGATCATTTCGCTGATGTACGTGCTTTTCCTCGGCACCGTCGGCGGGTTGATGCTGCTCGAAAGCATCCGGGCGATGCGGCGTGCCTCGAAGAACATTCCGCCCGCCGCCCGCCGGCCCGGCCACCATCACTGGGTGCACCGGCTGCCGCTGAAGATGCGATTCAAGAAATCGAAGATCTTCCTCAGCGTCATCCCGATCGTCGCACTCGGCTTCGGCATCGGCATCCTGACCTCGGTCATGGGCGTCGGCGGCGGCTTCATCATGGTGCCGGCGATGATCTATCTGCTGCGCATCCCGACCAATGTCGTCGTGGGGACATCGCTGTTCCAGATCATCTTCGTCACCGCCTACACCACCGTCGTGCAGGCCGCGACCAACTTCTCCGTCGACATCGTACTTGCCTTCTTCCTGATGATCGCCGGCGTGATCGGCGCGCAATACGGCGTTCGCGTCGGCCAGAAGCTGCGCGGCGAACAGCTGCGGGCGCTGCTTGGGCTGCTGGTTCTTGCCGTCGGCCTTCGTCTGGCCGTGGCACTTGTTGTGACGCCCGCCGATATCTACTCCGTCGTCATGGGTGCCAACTGATGCGCCGGCTGCTGATCGCACTGCTCATCACGCTGCTACCCGGCCTGTCCGCGGCGCAGACGCTGCTGCCCGGTCAGGAGCCGCGGACGGTCGCCGAAGGTCTGGAGATCGGAACCTCGACCAGCGAGATCGCCATCACCTCCGATTTCCACGGCGCGGATTTGACGATCTTCGGCGCGGTGACCAATACCGACAGCCTGCTGCTGGCGATCGGCCAGTACGATGTCGTGGTGGTGCTCGAGGGGCCGCGGGAAAATGCGACAGTGCGCAGGAAGGAACGGGTCTTCGGGATCTGGATCAATACCCAATCCATGACCTTCGAAACGGTGCCGCATTCCTATTCGATGTCGAGTTCGCGAATGCTCGACGACGTGACGACGCCGCTCGATCTCACCGACCGCGGCATCGGCATCGATCACATTCCGCTGACACCGATGGGCTTTCTCGGCAATGCCAGCAATGTCGGCGAATTCCGCGATTCGTTTCGCAGGCTGCAGGAGCGCGGCGGGCTTTATGTTCGCGATCCGAGCGGCGTGCGCTTCGTCAGCTCCAATCTGTTCAAGGCCAGCCTGCGGCTTCCGGCCAACATCCCGAACGGCGTGCATACGGTACGCGCCTATCTCTTCCGCAGCGGCAAGTTCATCACCGAGAAATCGGTGCCGCTCAGGGTGATCAAGACCGGCATCGAGCAGACGATTACCGATGCAGCGCATGAACAGCCGATCCTGTATGGTCTGTTTGCCGTGTTTCTGGCGGTCGTGACCGGCTGGGGCGCCAGTGTGGTGTTCCGCAAAGACTGACCGCTCGCGGTTCATCGATCATGGGAGGAGAAGACATGAGAAAGCTTGTTGTCTGGAACCTGATGACGCTCGACGGCTATTTCGAGGGCATCAAGCCCTGGGATATCGAGTTTCACAACCTTGCCTGGGGGCCGGAGCTCGAGACATATTCCGAGCAATTCGGTCAAGAGGGCGACCTGCTGGTGTTCGGGCGCAAGACCTACGAAGGCATGGCTGCCTACTGGACGACTGTCGAGGGCGAGGAGACGGTGAAGAATTACATGAACAGCATCGCCAAGATCGCGGTGTCGAGAACGCTGAAGACGGCGGAGTGGAACAACACCCGCGTCGTCAGCGATCCAATCGCCGAACTGCGGAAGCTGAAGGATGAGGACGGCAAGACGATCTTCATCTTCGGCAGCGCCGAACTGGCTGATACGCTTCTGAAGGCCGGCCTGATCGACGAAATCCGCATCTGTCTGGTGCCGGTCATCCTCGGCGGCGGCAATCCGCATTTCAAGCCGGCGGCTGCCCCGCTTGCCCTCAAACTCGTCGATTCCTCGACGACGGAAAAGGGCGCGATCATCCTGCGCTACGCGCCGGTGGCAGGCGGCGCGTAACGCTCAGGGCTAAAGGCAAGGCGCTTTTGCGCCTGCCCTGCTCTTGCCACGAGATGATCACGGGTTCGTCATTGTCTAAAAACCGACCATTAAGATTCACAGGTTAGTAATCTCTCGGACATCGAGAGGTTTCCTGTCATGCGTATCCGTACTCTCCTTGCCCTTGTGCTGCTGGCCGTGATTGCCGGCTGCGCGACGGCGCCGCGACAAACCCGCAACATCTGCGCCGTGTTCGACCAGCGCGACGGGCTGTTTACCAGCTGGCAACGCTCCGCCGAGCAGGCCGAGCGGAAATACGGCGTTCCGGTGCCGATCCTGATGGCGACGATGTATACGGAATCGGGCTTCCAGCCGAACGCAAGGCCGCCGCGCACCAAGCTGTTCGGCTTCATTCCATGGACCCGGCAATCGACCGCCTACGGCTATTCGCAGGCGCTGAACGGCACCTGGGACCACTACCAGTCCGCCACCGGCAACTGGGCGGCGCGGCGCACCAACTTTTCCGACGCGATCGATTTCATCGGCTGGTACCATCGGGAGAACAGCAGGGTCACCGGCATTCAGCTGAACGACGCCTACAGCCTCTATCTCGCCTATTATTCCGGGCCGAAGGGATACATGCGCGGCGACTGGCGCTCGAATGCGCAGTTGCAGAAGACGGCACAGCGTTTCGCCAACATGGCGGCGACCTATCAGCAGCAGTTGCAGGGCTGCAACTGAGTTTCGGTCTTTTGCGGCCGGCGGATCAGCGCCGGCCAGTTCCCGTGAATTGCACGGTTCGCCATAGACGTTGGGCTTACGCACCGACGGCTTGTGAAGCGATCGCAATTCGCTAAGGTTGTACCGCAAGGCAAGCTAAAAAAGGGAACAGCAATGAAGAAGACGATTTTCCTGGCGGCGGCAACGCTGCTCGGCATGGCGCAGCTGGCTTCGGCCGAAGACACGATCCGGATCGCCACCGAGGGCGCCTATCCGCCTTTCAACTACGTGGAATCGGACGGTAGTCTGAAAGGGCTCGACGTCGATATGGCAAACGCATTGTGCGCGGAGATGAAGGCCAAGTGCACGATCGTCGCCCAGGATTGGGACGGCATCATTCCCGGCCTGCTCGCCAAGAAATACGACGCGATCATCGCCTCGATGAGCATCACCGAGGAACGCAAGAAGCAGATCGCCTTCACCAACAAATATTACACGACACCGCTCGCCGTCGCCGTTCCGAAGGACAGCGCGCTGAAAGGCGTGACGGTCGAAGACATGAAGGGGAAGGTCGTCGGCGCACAGGCATCGACAACGCAGGCCAACTACACCAGCGACGTCTATGCCAAGGGCGGTGCCGAGGCGAAGCTTTACCCGACGCAGGACGAAGCCACCGTCGACCTGCAGAACGGACGCCTGGATGCTTTGGTGTCCGACAAGTTTGTGGTCGTCGACTGGCTGAACAAGGCCGGCAAGGATTGCTGCAAGCTGCTCGGCGACGTTCCAGGCACCGAAACGGAAGCCGGCATCGGCATCCGCCAGAGCGATACGGAACTGAAGGCACGCTTCGACAAGGCGATCGATGCGCTGGTTGCCAACGGAACCTACAAGACGATCACCAAGAAGTATTTCCCCTTCGATATCTACTGATCGACCGAAAGGGCGATTGCCGGATTGGTTCGCTCCAGCCAGGGCGCGAACCAGTTCGGCCACTCCGCCGACGCGCGGCCCGGTCGGCCCATGCCGAAGCCGTGGCCACCGCTCGGCAGCTGATGCAGTTCCACCGGTATCCCCGCCTTCTCGCAGGCCTGCTGCATGATCACCGTGTTTTCGGAGTCGGATATCGGATCGTCCTTGGCCTGCACGAGAAACATCGGCGGGCAGCGCGGCTTCACGTGATCCTCCACCGACCATCCGGCGCTCAGGGCGGCGCTCGGGTGCCTGCCGACCAGCATGCGGCGCGTCGAGGTGTTGTTGTAAGGCGGCTTCAGGGTGATGACGGGATAGATCAGCGCGGCGAAATCGGCGCGTGCCGATTGAGTGTCGGCGGAATCGACCGGCGAATAAGATTCAAAGGCGGATCGTGTTGCCGCCAGCCCCATCAGATGCCCGCCGGCGGAAAAGCCGAGTACGCCAACGTGGTCTGGCCGGATGGCGAAGCGTTCGGCGTTGGCGCGGATCAGTCGGATGGCGCGCTGCGCATCCTGCAGGGGTGCGAGCGGCCCGCCGCTCCAGCCTTCGCCGGGTAGCCGGTAGGACAGCACGAAGGCGGTGATGCCGCGATCGTTCAGCCAGCGGGCGGCGGGATGGGCTTCGTTGCGCATGGACATGCGCCTGTATCCACCGCCACCGGCCACGAGCATGGCGATGCCGTTCGGCGTCTTCGGAATGAACACTTCCATCGAGGGTACGGCGATGTTGCTGATCGCGCCCCTGGCGTTTTCCACGACGGGGCCGGATGGCCCGCCATCACCGGGAGGCGGACCCGGCCAGAGCGGCAGCGTGGTGGTTGGTGTGACCTCCGCCGTGGTGGCAAACACCTTTGCCGGCTTGAGGATAACAGGCAGCAAGGTTGCTGTGCCAATGGTGGCAAGCATGGATCGGCGCGTCAGACGGTGGCTTTCATTGCTCATCCCCCGAGCCTGACGAGGAATGCGGCGGAATTGCAGGTCGTTGCGCTGCATATGCCGGGCCGCACCTTCTCATCGGCCTGGTTTGAACTACATTCAGGCGGTGGACCAGATCGATACCGAGAGCCTCGTTGCCCTGCCCGCCCCTTTCACCCGCTGGTTCGCGGAGAAGGGCTGGCGGCCGCGCGCGCACCAGCTGGAACTGCTTGCCCGGGCGGAAGCCGGCGACAGCACGCTGCTGATCGCGCCGACCGGCGCCGGCAAGACGCTTGCCGGTTTTCTGCCGTCGCTGACCGATCTCACCCGCCGCGGCAAGATCCCGCCCGGCTCCACGTTCACCGGCATCCACACGCTCTACATCTCGCCGTTGAAGGCGCTGGCGGTCGATATCGAGCGCAACCTGATGAAGCCGGTCGAGGAGATGGGCCTGCCTGTTACCGTCGAGAACCGGACCGGCGACACTCCCAGCGCCAAGCGCCAGCGGCAAAAGCTGTCGCCGCCGGATATCCTGCTGACGACACCGGAACAAGTGGCGTTGCTGCTCGCCAACCGCGAGGCGGAGCGGTTCTTCAAGGACCTGAAATACATCGTTCTCGACGAGCTGCATTCGCTGGTCTCGTCGAAGCGCGGCCACATGCTGTCGCTGGGGCTGGCGCGGCTGAGGCGTCTCGCGCCCGGGCTGCAGACGATCGGGCTTTCGGCGACGGTGGCTGAGCCGATGGAGCTGCAGAAGTGGCTGGTGGCGCAGAACGAGGGCGAGGTGCGCCATGCCGGCATCGTCACCGTCGAGGGCGGCGCCAAGCCCGATATTTCCATCCTACCGACCGAGGAGCGCATTCCCTGGTCCGGGCATTCGGCTCGATATGCGATCCCCGACGTCTACAAGCAGCTGATCGACCACCAGACGACGCTGCTGTTCGTCAACACCCGCAGCCAGGCGGAAATGCTGTTCCAGGAGCTGTGGACCGTCAACGAGGAAAACCTGCCGATCGCGCTGCATCACGGCTCGCTTGATGTCGGCCAGCGCCGCAAGGTGGAGGCGGCGATGGCGGCCAACAAGCTGCGCGCCGTGGTGGCGACCTCGACGCTCGATCTCGGCATCGACTGGGGCGACGTCGATCTCGTCATCCATGTCGGCGCGCCGAAGGGCGCTTCGCGGCTCGCGCAGCGCATCGGACGCGCCAACCACCGGATGGATGAGCCATCGAAGGCGATCCTGGTACCGGCCAACCGCTTCGAGGTGATGGAGTGCCAGGCGGCACTCGACGCCAACTATATCGGCGCGCAGGACACGCCGCCGGTCGGTCAGGGCGCGCTCGACGTGCTGGCGCAGCATGTGCTCGGCATGGCCTGCGCCGAACCCTTCGACATGCTGGAACTCTACGACGAGATCACCAGCGCCTCGCCCTATGCCGATCTCTCTTGGGAGACCTTCGAGCGGATCGTCGATTTTGTGGCAACCGGCGGCTATGCGCTGCGCACCTACGAACGCTATGCCCGCATCCGCAGGCAGGAGGACGGCCGCTGGCGCGTCTCCAACCCGCAGGTGGCACAACAATATCGGCTGAATTCCGGCACCATCGTCGAGAGCCCGATGCTGAACCTGAAGATGGTCAAGCGCGGCGCGGGTGGCCGTATCGGCCGGGGCGGCGCGACGCTGGGGAAGATGGAGGAGTATTTCTTCGAGCAGCTGTCGCCAGGCGACACCTTCATCTTTGCCGGCAAGGTGCTGCGCTTCGAGGGCATTCGCGAGAACGAGGCGCTGGCGAGCCAAGCCTATTCCAACGATCCGAAAATTCCCTCCTATGCCGGCGGCAAGTTTCCGATCTCCACCTATCTTGCCGACCAGGTGCGCTCGATGCTTGCCGATCCGGATGACTGGAGCCGCCTGCCCGAACAGGTGCGCGACTGGCTCAATATCCAGAAAGACAAGTCGATCATGCCGAAGCGCGACGAGCTTCTGATCGAGACCTTTCCGCGCGGCAGCCGCTGCTACATGGTGGCCTATCCGTTCGAGGGACGGCTGGCGCACCAGACACTCGGCATGCTTTTGACCCGCCGGCTGGAGCGTGCGGGCGCCAAGCCGCTCGGCTTCGTCGCCACCGATTATTCGCTCGGGATCTGGGGGCTGGAGGATATGGGGCGGATGATCGCATCCGGACGGCTCAGCCTTTCGGACTTGTTCGACGAGGACATGCTGGGCGACGATCTGGAAACCTGGCTGGACGAATCCTTCCTTTTGAAGCGCACCTTCCGCAATTGCGCCGTGATTGCGGGGTTGATCGAGCGTCGACATCCGGGCAAGGAAAAGAGCGGCAGGCAGGTGACGGTTTCGGCCGATCTGATCTATGACGTGCTCAGGACCCACGAGCCGGACCACATCCTCCTGCAGGCGACGCGGCAGGATGCGGCGACGGGGCTTTTGGACATCGGCCGGCTTGGCGATATGCTGAGGCGAATCAAGGGGCACATCACCCATCGTGCTTTGGAGCATATCTCGCCACTGGCGGTGCCCGTGATGCTGGAGATCGGCAAGGAGCACGTGCACGGCGAGGCCCATGACGCGCTGCTGGCGGAGGCCGCGGACGACATGATCGCCGAGGCGATGATGCCTTGAGGGGTGGGTAGCCACAACACTCCCTCATTCCTGTGCTTGTCACAGGAATCCAGCGACGGCGCGTCCGCGCCGTGAGAGAGTCCTTCCAGCCCAAGGACTTGGGCTGACTGGATTCCTGTGACGAGCACAGGAATGAGGGGGCTACAGAGGAACGAGACGTGATGAACCGTTTGGCGCTGGCGCGCGACATGATCAACCTGGCAGCCATCGCGGGCGTGGAAACGTCCGTGCAGGGCGTTGCTGCCGTGTGCGATCCGCTCGGCGGCCTGTATTTGCCGGATGACGGTATCCTCGTCGTGTCCGACCTGCATCTCGAGAAGGGTGCAGCCTTCGCCCGGCGGGGGATGATGCTGCCGCCCTATGATACACTGGCGACGCTGACCGTGCTGTCGGCGGTGATCACGCGCTACGATCCGAAGCTGGTGATCTCGCTCGGCGACAATTTCCATGATCGCATCGGTTCCGCGCATCTGCCGGAGACGTTTCGCACGCTGATAGCGGACATGGCGCGCGGCCGCGAATGGATCTGGATCAACGGCAACCACGACCCCGATGGAACCGTCGATCTTCCCGGCACGTGCGCTGACGAGTTGCACCATGGCGGGCTGACGTTCCGGCATGAGCCGAAGGGCGGATTGCAGCGCGGCGAGATCGCCGGGCATCTGCATCCTTCCGCCACCGTGCGCCGGCGCGAGAAATCGATCCGCCGTCCATGCTTTGCGACAGACGGCGCGCGGTTGCTGATGCCGGCTTTCGGGGTGATGAGCGGCGGGCTGGATCTGCGCCACAAGGCGATGACGGGACTGTTCGACCAGCCGTCGCTGATCGCGCATCTGCTTGGCCGCGACCGGATCTACTCCGTCCGGTTCGGCAATCTGCTCGGCTGAGCTTGCCTTTACAGCGCGACGTAACGGTCGGCGCGGTGGTTGATGGTGAGAAACAGGTTCAACACCACGGCGCCAAGCACCGAGTAGAACACCACGGGCGGTGTCGTCACGAAGAAGGCAGCGGCCAGCACGCAGAGATCAACCGCCATCTGCACAAGGCCGGCGCGGATGCCGAAACGCTCCTGCATGTAGATGCCGAGAATGCCGACGCCGCCGAGACTGGCGCGGTGGCGATAGAGCGCCAGCAGGCCGAAACCGAGAAGAAGACCGCCGAGCAGTGCCGCCCAGGCCGGGTGGATCGTCGCGATGCTCATGACGTTCGGCTGCAGGCTGGTCAGTAGCGAGGTCAGACCGATGGCAATGAAGGTCTTCAGTGTGAAGGCGATGCCGAGGCGTTTCCACGAAAGATAGAAGAACGGCAGGTTGAGCACGAAGAATGCGAGACCGAAATTAATGCCGAACGCATAGTGCACGAGGAAGGCAACGCCGGCCGTGCTGCCGGTGAGCAGGCCGGCGCTGGCCAGTACATAGAGGCCGAGGGCGGCGACAAGGCTGCCGGAAAAGATGCCCTGCACGTCTTCGACGGGGGTGTGGCGCGTTGCGCTGGTGTTCCAGAAGCCAAGGGCATTGATGAGCTGAGTCATGTCGCTAATCTCCAACGGCAGACGAGTTCAAGAACGCCCGGGAAGCCCAGGCGGCAGGATATGTGAATGATTGGTAGCGCCGCGGCTGCATTTGCGCTCTGCGGCGTATGGCGAGAATTATCGGGCGCTTCGCGGGCTTTTTCAAGCGGAATACGTAAGGACTACTGACCTAATGAAATTTCGCAAGAATTGATCTTTCAGGCGGCCTTGCGTGCAAGGAACAGAATGCCGGATATGGTGTTTTCGCCATCTTTGCGAATGGTGGATCGCCTGACAATGCCGACTTCGAGGCCATGACGGATGCAGAGCGCCCTGACATAGGCTTCCGAGTGAGCGTAGCGCAGGGACGCCGCGAGGTGAATCTCCACACCGTCGCCTGCCTCCTCGACGGAAAAGGCGATATCGGCGCCTGAAGACGCAAGGGTGACGATGCTCGCGAACACGCTTTCGAGATTGCCGAGATAGATCAGCACGTCGCATGCGGTGACGAGATCGGCGCGGTGCTGCGAACCATCGGCGAACAGCCCGGTCTCTTCAGGCGCAAGCGACAGATCGGCCTGGGCGAGATGATCATAGACATGTTTCTCCACGGCCCTGGCCAGCATGTTCTGCGACAGGTCGAAGCCCTCGAGGCGATCCGCCATCGCGCGGATTTCAGGCCCCAGCAGGCCGGTGCCGCAGCCGAGATCGACGGCCAGCGCATAGTGCCGTCCCGTCGTGGCGATCAGGTCGGCGAGTTTGGCGGGGACGTCGTAGCCGAGCTTGTCGACCAGGGAGGTCTCGAAGCGACCGGCGTAATCATCGAACAGGCGTTCGACATAGCTGCTCGGGGGCTGATCGGGGATGGCGGTGTCGCCGAGAAAGGCCAGCTTGAGGGCGGCGCCGAAGATGTCGTTTTCGCTGCGGTCGCGGGTCTGGCGATAGGCCTCGATCGCGCCCGCCATGTTGCCGGCTCTTTCGCGGTAGGTCGCCAGCCTGTACCAACCGGCGGCCCAGGCGGGCACCAGTTCGAGCGCCTGCTCCATCAGTTCGGCCGCCGCATCCGGTTCACCGCCCTTGGCCAGCATCTTCGCATAGTCGGCACGGCGGTCGGCGATGGCATCGCCGGAAGTCTGGAGGTGGGGTTGCATGATGGTGACCTGTTAGGACGCTCCGCATTTGGCGGTGGCCACAAAAAAACTCAAGTCCTATTTCACAGGACGGGGCGCCAGCTCTGAAATAAGCTTGCGAGCGACGATTCGCGCCCATATTTCAGGGGTGAACAGGAGATGATGCATTGTCCGATCAGGTGAACAAGTTTCTCGGCGACTCGCTCGGCCGTACATTGATCAAGCTTTTGGTGGTGTCGCTGATCGTTGGTTTCATCATGGCCTTCTTCGGGCTTGCCCCGCTGGATTTCCTGTACTGGATCCGCAATGTCGTGCTTGACGTCTGGCATCGCGGCTTCTCGGCGCTGGGCCGCGTCGGCGACTATCTGCTGCTGGGCGCCACCATCGTCATCCCGATCTTCCTCATCCTTCGTCTCTTCAGCTATCGCCGGTAACATGACATCCATCGATCTTTCACGGCGCAGCCTGCTGCGTTTCTCCGCGATCGCGCTTGCGGCCGGCGTTGCCAGCTGCACCACGGCGCCGAAGCTGCCTTCGACGCCGTCCAATGGCGAAGACCAGACGGCGGCATCACTGCCGCTCGTCAACCAGCTGCGCGCCAAGAACGGCCTGCCGCCACTGAGCGTCGATCCGGCCGCGACGGCCGCGGCGCTGTTCCAGGCAAAGCGCATGGCCGCAGCCGGCAAGATGAAGCATGTGATGGGCATTGCCGACGGTTTCGGCCCACGCGTCAAGGCAAGCGGCGTGCAGCTGCCGGCAGCCGAAAACATCGCGACCGGCCAGCAGACCGTTCCAGCCGTCGTCACCGCCTGGATCAACTCGCCGCATCACCTCGAGAACATGCTCGGCCGTTATAGCGGGCTCGGCGTTGCGGTCGCCTATAATCCCGCTTCCAGAAACGTGCCCTACTGGGCCATGGTGCTTTCCAACTGAGGCGATTCTGCCTCTCGTCGTCGAGGCAGACATGGACACCCAGAATAACCCGCCAGGAACGGCCTTCGATGTGACGCACCGGTTGGTGCTTTCCATCGCCATTCCCATGACGCTGGGCTTCATTACCACGCCGTTGCTTGGCCTTGTCGGAACTGGCGTGGTCGGTCACATGGGACGGCCGAATGCGCTGGCAGGGCTGGCGATCGGTGCCATGCTGTTCGACCTGATCCTCGGCAGCTTCAATTTTCTGCGCGCATCGACCACGGGCCTGACGGCGCAGGCTTACGGGCGGCATGACCGGCGAGCGCAACAAGGGGTCTTCTGGCGGGCGATCATCTCCGCGCTCGGTTGCGGGCTGTTGCTGCTCTGTCTGTCCCCGCTGCTGCTGGCAGCGGGGTTGATGCTGATGGGACCGGACGGCGCCGTCGCCGAAGCGACCAGCACTTATTTTTCCATCCGCATCCTCGCCGGACCAGCGGCACTTGCAAACTACGCAATCCTCGGCTTCGTGCTCGGTCGTGGCCAGGGCACGATCGGCCTGCTGCTGCAGACGATCATCAACGGCATCAATATCGTGCTGGCAATCCTGCTTGGACTCTGGCTCGACTGGGGCGTGGCCGGCGTCGCATGGGGCACGACAGCTGGCGAGACGATCGGCGCACTGGCCGGCTTGTTCATTGTCCTGCGCGGTTTCGACAAAGTTGACCGGCCGAGCCGCAACGAAATTCTGTCCCGCCAGCGGCTGGCGGAACTCTTTGCGCTCAATCGCGATATCCTGATCCGAACTTTCGTGCTGCTCGCCGCATTCACGCTGATGACACGAATCGGCACCGGTTTTGGCGCCGTCACACTGGCGGCCAATGCGGTACTGATGAATTTCTTCCTGCTGTCCGGCTATTATCTCGACGGCCTGGCCAATGCCGCGGAACAGATCATCGGACGCGCCGTCGGGGCGCGCTACCGGCCGGCCTTCGATCGTGGATTGAAGCTGACCGCTCTCTGGTCGTTCGGGCTTGCCGGGGTCATCTCCGCGTTCTTCCTGATCGCCGGTCCCTGGCTGATCTCGGCGCTCACGACATCGCCAGAGGTGCGGCAGGCCGCCCTAACCTATATGCCTTGGGCGGCGATCACCGGCCTGACGGGCGCGCTGGCCTTCGTGATGGACGGCGCGTTCATCGGCGCGACCTGGTCGAGCGACATGCGCAATCGCATGCTGATGTCCTTCGCAGGCTATCTGGCAGCCGTTGCCATCTTCGTACCGCTCTACGGCAATCACGGCTTGTGGCTGGCGATGAACGGCTTCCTGCTGTTTCGCGGCGTATTTCTGGCGGTGCTGGTCACCCGGCGTGCCGATCAGACGTTTCGCGCCGCCCAGTAATCGGTGTTTCTGTCACGCAGATCGCGGATGGACGAGACCTTTTCGCGGTCGAGCAGCTTCGACAGGCCGCGAACGATATCGCCTGCAAGCCCCGGACCTTCATAGACCATGCAGGAATAGAGCTGCACCAGATCGGCGCCCGCCTTGATCTTTTCCAGCGCCGTTTCGGCCGACGACACACCGCCGACGCCGATGATCGGCAGGTCGGGGCCGACGCGCTTGCGGATCTTGGCCAGCACCACGGTCGATTTTTCGAAGACCGGCTTGCCGGAGAGACCGCCGGCCTCCTTTGCCTGGCGCTGGTCCTTCAATCCGTCGCGGGCAAGCGTGGTGTTGGAGACGATGAGGCCATCGAGCGCATGCGACAGCGCTTCGGCGGCAATGTCGTCCATCCCCTCCTCCGTAAGATCCGGCGCGATCTTGAGGAAGACCGGGATCTTGCGGCCGGACTTCAGAGCCTCCTCGTCGCGGGCGGCCAGCACCGCCGACAACAGCGCCGACAGACTTTCGCGGGCCTGCAGGTCGCGCAGACCCGGCGTGTTCGGCGAGGAGATGTTGGCGGTGAAATAGCGGGCGACCGAATAGAACCGGCGGATTCCCTTCACGTAGTCGTCGATGCGGTCGTCGCTGTCCTTGTTCGCGCCGATGTTGACGCCGATGATGCCGCTACCACGAATGGCGGAGAGGCGCGCAAAGGCGGCGTCGTGGCCCTCGTTGTTGAAGCCGAGCCGGTTGATGACGCCTTCATCGTCCACCAGGCGGAAGATGCGCGGCTTCGGATTGCCCGCCTGCGGCTTCGGCGTCACTGTGCCGATCTCGGTAAAGCCAAAACCGATCTTCAGCAGCGCTTCGGGCACTTCGGCATTCTTGTCGAAGCCGGCAGCCATGCCGAGCGGGTTGGCGAATTCGATGCCGGCCACCATCTGCCGCAGGCGCGGATCGGAGGGCACCTTGCAGACGGGCACGAGGCCCGACTTCAGCGCGGCGATCGACATGCCGTGCGCCGTTTCCGGATCGAAGAGGAAGAGGCCTTTGCGGGCGGCGGACTTGAAAAGATCGATCATGATTGAAGGTCCGGAAATATGTGGTTGCCCGCAGCATCGAGCAGCAATGGCTTTTCCCAAAGCACCGATGAAAGCGGCAGGTCGGCATAGAGATGCGGGAAGAGATCGCCGCCGCGCGACGGTTCGAAGATCAGCTTGTCACCAAGGCTCGCGGCATCGACGGCGACGAGCAGCAGGCCGGTGCGGCCAGCGAAATGCAGCGCTGCGGTCTGGATGGCCTGACTTGCGGTGGAGAAGTGGATGAAGCCATCCTTGAGGTCGATCTCGGCGCCACGGAAGACGCCATTCTGACGGGCCTCCTGCCAGAGGGTTTCCGTCACGATCTTGTAAAGCGTCGGTGTCAGGGTCATGATGGCCTCATGAATGGCTGGTCTTGACCGGGCTTTGCCGCAGTTGAGCGGCGATGTCCACGCTTTGGCGCGAAAAATGCGACAGCCATCGAACTTTCCGGAGGAAACCCATGAAAAACATCGCTATCGGCCTCGTTGCCCTGCTGCTTCCGCTCAGCGCCGCCGCCGCGGAACCGGATGCCACGCGCTTCCAGCTCGAGCGCAGCGGCGACCATTTCGTGCGCCTCGACCGGCAGACCGGCGCCATGTCGCTTTGCGAGGAGAAGGACGGCGCGCTCGTCTGCCGTATGGCCGCCGATGAACGCGCGGCCTACGAAAGCGAACTGGACCGCCTATCCGAACGGGTGACGGCGCTGGAGAACAAGAGCATCGTCAACAAGGCCCTGCCCTCCGACGCCGAGATCGACCGGTCGATCGGCATCATGGAACGCTGGATGCGCAGCTTCATGGGGATCGTCAAGGAATTCCAGAGCGAAGACCGGGGCAATGCCCTTCCGCAAAAGACATGATTTGCTATAATCCTGTCAGCAGGGAGGCATGTGTCGCGGAGGAGCGCGATACATGGACTTCATGATCGGGCTCTTGGGAGGGAGTTTTCGATGCATGAGCAGACCATTATCATTGCCGACGATCATCCGCTTTTTCGCGACGCGCTGCGTCAGGCCGTCATCGGTATGGAGGGGTATCCCGATATCGTCGAAGCCGGCGATTTCACAGCGGCCCGCAAGGCGGCCGGAGACTATCCCGACGCGGAACTGATGCTGCTCGATCTCGCCATGCCCGGCGTTAGCGGCTTTTCCGGGCTGATGGCGCTGCGTTCCGAATTCTCGGGCCTGCCGATCGTCATCGTTTCGGCGTCCGATGATGCGACGACCATTCGCCGGGCGCTGGAGCTCGGCGCCTCCGGTTTCATCTCGAAATCGTCCGGGATCGAGGATATCAGGCGCGGCATCCAGACGGTGCTGGCTGGTGATATCGCGACGCCGGAGAGCTATCGTGAGGGGCAGGAACAGGACCCCGACGTGGCCGACCTGATCCACCGGCTGCACACGCTGACGCCGCAGCAGAGCCGGGTACTGACGATGCTGGCCGAGGGGCTGCTGAACAAGCAGATAGCCTATGAACTCGGGGTATCGGAGGCGACGATCAAGGCGCATGTTTCGGCCATTCTCCTGAAACTCGACGTCGACAGCCGCACGCAGGCGGTGATCCAGCTCGGAAAAATCAACATGGCGATGGTGGCTTAAGACGACGAGAGGATTTTATTCCTCTTGTCTCTTTACTCCTGCCAGCCTTGCGGTTAATCTTTTGCCCGATTGAAGGATTGCGCGGACGCGCACGGAATCAGGCGACATGCTGTCACACGAGCAAATCTGGGGTGCGCTCGACAGGCTTGCCGAACGGCACGACCTGACACCCTCGGGGCTTGCGCGCCGTGCCGGTCTCGATCCCACCTCGTTCAACAAATCCAAGCGACTTTCGGCCGATGGGCGGCTGCGCTGGCCTTCGACGGAATCGATTGCCAAGGTGCTGGATGCGACCCGCTCCAGCATGGAAGAATTCATGGCCTTCATGCGGCCGGCGGGCAGTTTTTCGACGCTGCCGGACGGCGCGTTTCCGCCGCAGGGCAGCTCCATACCACTGCTGGGCTTTGCGCAGGCAGGCGCCGGCGGCTTTTTCGACGATGGCGGCTTTCCGGCCGGACAGGGCTGGGACGTGGTCGAATTTCCGGCTGCCCCTTCGCAGAAGGCCGGCGTCTACGCGCTCGAGGTGCAGGGCGAAAGCATGATGCCGCTCTATCGCGACGGCGACGTGCTGATCGTCGAGCCCGGCGCGCAGGTGCGGCGCAACGACCGCGTCGTGGTCAAGACCCGCGAAGGCGAGGTGATGGCCAAGGTGCTGATGCGCCAGAGCCCTCGCTCGATCGAACTGATGTCGCTCAACCCCGAACACCCGAACCGAACGATCGAGCTTTCCGACGTGGACTGGATCGCCCGGATCATCTGGGCCAGCCAGTAGGAAAATCTTCCATGAGACCTGCAGCAATCGGGACGGCAATTGCAGGGATCGCGATCGTTGTCGGCCTGATCGTCGCCGGCGGGCAACGGCTTGGCGGAGCATCGAGCGCAACGGATTTGGCCGCAGTGGTGCCGGACACTGAGACCAACGCTTCTCCCGCGCCCGTAGCGCAGCCGACGACCAATCCCGGCGCCAGCATGGCGGCGCGGCCTATCGATGACGCCAGCCAATTCTATCCGGCTGTGGTGGACGGCCAGCCGCTCGAACGCGAAGCAGCGCCGGAGCCGGAGAAAAAGCCGCAACTGGTGGCCGAGAACGGGATTGATCTGCCGCGGCCGGTGGCCGAAAGCGCCGGCGTTCTCGGCTTCGGCGACAAGCGCCTGCAACTGGCCGGATTGACGCCGACGCCGGTGAACAGGATGTGCAGCGGTCCTGATGGTTCGTCCTGGCCCTGCGGCATGCTGGCGAAAACCAACTTCCGGCTTTTCCTGCGTCTGCGCACCGTGCACTGCGATCTCGGCAACGCCCAATGGACCGGCACCGCGACCGCTGCCTGCAGGATCGGCGCGCAGGATCTCTCCGAATGGCTGATCGAAAGCGGCTGGGCGGAAGCGGCCGATGGTTCGCCCTTTTCGGAGGCCGGCGCCAAGGCCCGAGAAAGCAAGATCGGCCTATACGGCAGCGATCCGCGGCAGGGCGGCGCGATGGCCAATCCTGAGATGCCAGCCGTCGAAGGCATGGGCGATCCCTTGTAATGGGCGCGGCCAGTTCTTAAACTCTGGGGAGAGTTCAGAGGGACCATGCAGACATGAACAAGCCGCTTTCCGCCCATGACGCGTTGATCTACGTGATGGTGATGGCATCCGCCGTCGACGGCACGATGAACGATCGGGAGATGGAGCGCATCGGGCAGTTGATCGGCTTCCTGCCGGTGTTTCGCGGCTTCGACGACGACAAGCTGATCACCGTGGCCCGCGACTGTGCGGCGTTGCTCTCAGGCAGCGAAGGCCTTGATGTGGTGCTGGAGACCGTCCGCGACACGCTGCCGCCGAAACTCTACGACACTGCCTATGCGCTGGCGGTCGAAGTGGCTTCCGCCGACCTGTCGGTCAAGGCCGAGGAACTGCGACTGCTCAGCCTGCTGCGCGACCGGCTCAGCCTCGACAAGCTGACCTGCGCCGCGATCGAACGCAGCGCCATCGCCCGCTTCCGCAAGGGCTGAGGTTTTCGGCGGCGGGGCAGTTGCTTCAGTAGAGGCCGTAGGGGAAGTAGCGCAGGTAGATCTCCTGCAATCTGCCGCTGCGCGACAGCGCCGCCAGCGCATGGTCGAAGGCCGATCTCAGCACGTCGTCCTTCTGGCGCAGCATGATCGTCATGCCTTCTCCGAGAAACTGCTCAGACATATAAGGGCCGTCGAACAGCGCGCAACATTTCTCCGAGGCCTGCGACGACACCCAGAAGGACAGCTGCAGCGAATCGGCGAAGGCGGCGTCCACCTTGCCCTCTTTCAGCGCCACCAGCAGCGCTTCCTTGCTATCGAACGGCACGGCTTTCAACTTCGGGAAATAGGCGGCGAGCATCGCCGCATGGGCCGTATCCTTGACGACACCCACGGAGCGGTCGACCAGACCGCTTGCGCTGTCGCCCTTGATCGGCGCCTTGAGATTGCGTGCGAAGCGGGCCGGCAGCATCAGATAGGGACGCGAAAAGGCGAACTGCCGGCGAAACTCGGCGCCGACCGCGACACCGGCGATCACCGCATCTCCCTGCGAAGCCGCCAGCGCCTCGTTCAGATCGGCAAAGGGCAGCGCCTGGATCTGGCATTTGTCGGATATCTCGAGCTCGGCGCAGATTTCGCGCGCCAGATCGACGTTGAAACCCGACAGCTTGCCGTTCTGATCCATGAAATTGAACGGCGGAAAATCGACCGATGTCAGGAAGCGCAGGCGCACCAGGGCGGTCAGATCGGGCTTGGCGAGGCGCTCGCGACTATCGAACAGCAAGGGAAGCGATGCGGTTGCCTGCTGCGCTGCCGCCGAAAGAGGTAGGCAAAATGCCAGCAGAAACAGCCAAAGGCCGAAAAACCCCTCAGGTTTGAGAGATGCCAGTTTAAATTGCACCATTATGATCTGCCCTGGGGATTCACGCACTGCCACTTCAACGACGGTGTATCACAGCCATGCTTCTCGGGGAATATGCGCCGGGCGCGGTCAATGCCCGCCATACGGTGCTTAATGAGAAATCGAGCCTCCACCCGCCGCCCACCGCACCGGTCCGGGTGATGTTCGATTCCTACCAGGTCGAGATCGAAGCACTGCTGCGGCTCGGCATCGGCAAGCCGATGATCGCCCGCGCCGCGATCGCCGCCCGCCACAATGGCACGACGATCGAGGATGAACTGCTGGCCAATGGATGGGTCGATGCCGAGAGCTATTACGGCGGCCTGGCGCGCGCGCTTCGCCTGCCGTTCCTGCCGGCGCTCGACCCTCAGCTGATCCATGACGATAGGGCCCTCGATACACAGCTTGCCGATGCGCGATCCGTGCGGCTGAACTATACAGACCGGCCGATGATCGCGATCATTCCGGAAGCCCGGCGGCTGCTCGCGCTGGCTGGGACGATGGAGGCTCGGCCGGGGCTCGCGGAGCGAGCCATCGTCACCACGCCCGCAGCGCTTCGCGCCGCCGTCTGGCGCGTTGGTGCGAGCCGCCGCGTCAAGGAGAGCATCGGCGCGCTGTTCGAGGACAAGGGGCGGTTCAGCGCCCGCATCGTATTGTCAGGCAAGCAGGGCTTCATCGCCGGTGCTGTGCTTTGCGCCTTCGTCTTCGCGCTGATGTCCGATCTGCCGTTGCTGGATATCGTGCACATCGCGGTTTCACTGCTTTACATGTCGGCAATGCTGCTGCGGGCCCTAGCGCTCCACCATCGACGACGGCCGCCGCCGGATCCGCAGCCAACGGATCGACTGCCCGTCTACTCTGTTCTCGTTGCGCTCTACAAGGAGGCGGAGGTTGCAGGGCAGCTTGTGGCGGCGCTGAAACAGCTGAACTGGCCGGCGGCGAAACTGGATATAAAGCTGATCTGCGAGGCCGACGACCGGGCGACGATTGCAGCGCTGCAGGCTCAGGATCTTGGGCCGCAATTCGAGATCGTCGAGGTGCCGCCGGCGCATCCACGAACGAAGCCAAAGGCGCTAAATTACGGGCTGGCGGGCGCGCGCGGTGAATATCTGGCGATCTATGACGCCGAGGATCGCCCGCATCCCGACCAGCTTCGCGCCGCCTATGCCACCTTCGTCGCCAGCCGTCGCGACGTCGCCTGCCTGCAAGCGCCGCTGATCGTTTCCAATGGCGCCGGCTCGTGGATCAGCGCCGCTTTCGCGCTGGAATACGCATCGCTCTTTCGGCTCATCCTGCCGATGCTGGCGAGACGCCGGTTGCCGATGCCGCTGGGTGGCACCTCCAACCATCTGCGCGTTGCCGATCTCAAGGCATGCGGCGGATGGGACCCCTACAATGTGACCGAGGATGCCGATCTCGGCATGCGGCTGCACCGGCTTGGCTATCGCTGCGGCGTCATCGACTGCCCGACCTACGAGGATGCGCCGACGACGCATGAGGTCTGGTTCAACCAGCGGACGCGCTGGTTCAAAGGCTGGTTGCAGACGTGGCTGGTGATGATGCGCTCGCCGGGAACACTGGTGCGGGAAATGGGTGTCGGCAGCTTCGTGGTCTTTCAGCTGCTCATCGGCGGCATGCTTGTCTCGGCGCTTGCCCATCCGTGGCTGATCGCGCTCGCTGCGACCACCGCCACTTACCTGACGCTGGGTTTCCCGCCGCCCGGCACCCGTGAAACCACATTGTTTGCCATCGATATCGCCAACACTCTAGGAAGCTACGGCATTTTCCTGTTGCTCGGCCGCAAGGCGATGCTGCGCGACGAGAAGCGACAGATCGGCTGGCGCTGGCTTGGTATTCCGGTCTACTGGCTGATGATATCCGCCGCCGCCTGGCGCGCGGTATTGCAACTGCCGTACCGGCCGTTCTTCTGGGACAAGACGCCTCACCTTCCCGTCATGGCGGCTACGTCTGCGCGACATGCGCCGAGCGCTCTTCGCTAGTGCGGCTCCTTTTCGGTGGACAATGGTGGTGCGTTAGGTTCGCCTTAAGCAATATGGATTCTAGTCGCGACCGACGACACCGGCCCCCGGCCGAATGCATGATGCGCCTGTCGAGCCTATCCGGGCATACGCTTCACCAACAGAATGGCGCAAGCCGTCGCAGACCGCATCCGGCCCAAATCGTGCCGCCCGAATGGACATCTCCATGTTGAAGAACTTCAAGATCCGCACCAAGATCATCTCGGTCGTCGCCCTGCTCGGGCTGATCGCGATTGGTGGCCTCACCTATGTCGTTGAGGAATTCCGCAGCGCAGACATGGTCTACAGCGCCTTCATCGATCATGAAGCGCTGGCCGCCATGCAGGCCTCTCGCGCAAGCGCGTCGGCCACCGCCGCCGTGCTGCAGGCAACGGTCATCGCCCAGCTGACGCCCGGCACCGCGGACTTCGATGCCGCCGTTTCGGCGCCGGGCAAGATGCCACAAGCGCGCGAGCGGCTGCAGCAGGCGGCCGATCTGGCGCCGGCCCGCAAGGCTGCGATCGACGAGATCATCTCCGGCATCGACGAGATGGACGCGCTGTCGAAGACGGTCGTTGATCTGGCAGAGACCGGAAATCAGGCAGCGGCGCAAGCGGCATCGCGCGAACTGAACGCCAAGCTCGGCGTCGTGACGCCGAAGATGATTGCCAACAATGATGCGCTGATGGTGTTGCTGAATGACGGCGGCGATGCGCTCTCTGTGGCGGTCAACACCCGGATCGATCTTTCGCTTGCGCTTACCGGGCTTGCGATGCTTGGCGCGATCGGCCTCAGCATCTGGATCGCTCAGGCCGGGATCACCGCGCCGATGGCGCGGCTGCGCGCGCGGATGACCGGTCTTTCCAGAGGCGATACCGCAAGCCCCGTTAACGGCACCGAGAGGCGTGACGAGGTTGGCGAAATGGCGACGGCCGTCTCGATCTTCCGCGACCACGCAATCGAGCGGCTGCGGCTTGAACGGGAAACCGAAAAGAACCGCAGCCTCAGCGACAGCGAACGGCGCGAGATCGAAGCGCAGAGGGCAACCGAGGCGGCGGATCTGTCGCGCACGGTCACGGCGCTCGGCGAAGGCCTGCGCAAGCTGGCCGGCGGCGACCTCGTTTCGCAGATCAACACGCCGTTCATCGGCGATCTCGACGCATTGCGCGAAGACTTCAACAATTCCGTCTTCCGGCTCAACGAGACCATGCAGACGGTGGGCGACAATGCGCGTGCGATCACCGCGGGCGCCGGCGAAATCCGCTCCTCGGCAGATCAGCTTTCGCGGCGTACCGAACAGCAGGCGGCCTCCGTCGAGCAGACAGCTGCAGCGCTGGAGGAGATCACCACCACCGTCCAGGACGCGGCAAGGCGGGCCGAGGAGGCGCGCACGCTGGTAGGCCGGACCCGCAGCGGCGCCGAGCGATCGGGCGAAGTGGTGCGCAAGGCGGTCAGCGCTATGGAACAGATCGAACAATCTTCCGTGGCGATCGGCAACATCATCAGCGTCATCGACGACATCGCCTTCCAGACCAACCTCTTGGCTCTGAACGCCGGGGTCGAGGCAGCGCGCGCCGGCGAGGCCGGAAAGGGCTTCGCGGTCGTTGCGCAGGAAGTACGCGAACTCGCCCAGCGCTCGGCCAATGCGGCGCGCGAAATCCAGTCGCTGATCAGCACGTCGGGCAACCAAGTGCAGGCCGGCGTCTCGCTGGTCGGAGAGACCGGAAAGGCACTGGAAGCGATCGTGCAGGAGGTGCAGGAGATCAACCAGCACGTCAACGCAATCGCCGAAGCCTCGCGCGAACAATCGATCGGGCTGCAGGAGATCAACACCGCCGTTAACGCGATGGATCAGGGCACCCAGCAAAACGCGGCGATGGTGGAAGAGAGCACGGCTGCAAGCCACAAGCTGGCCGCGGAAGCTGCGGCGCTCAATACGCTGCTCGATCAGTTCAAGCTCGGCGGCGACGGCGCTGCCGGCATCGCGTTCACGCCGAGGCCCCTGCGCGATCCCAACGAACCGCTACCGCCCAAGACCGGCGGGCCAACCATCCTCACCCGCAAGGCACCGGTTCGCGTTGCCACATCGGGCGTCTCCCGGCCGGCTTCCTCACCGGCGCGGGCGCTCAGCCAGAAGCTTGCCAATGCGTTCAGCACAGAAAGCTCGGCATCAAATGGCAAGAAGGATGACGACTGGACGGAGTTTTGAGGCTACCACCCCAATAGCAGACAACGAAATGGGCGGCCTAAGGCCGCCCATTTTCAATTCGGCCAATGCCGAAGTCTGGTGATTTCACGCAATGTCCGCCGGACTGCCCCGGCGTTCCGGTTCAGACGAGACCGAGGGAAATCTCTTCGACCTTGCGGCCGCGTCCGTAATCACGCTCGTACGACGAACGGCGATCCTGGCGCTTGTAGGCAGCGATATCGAGTTCCGGCTGATGGTACCCGTCCGCATAGGTTCCGGTATCCACAGCATCGGCGACGTCGCTTTTCGCGGTGAAAATCTTCAACAGCATTTCGCCATTCCTCCTCTTGAGCGTGGGTAACGGCCAAAGCGCCGTCCAGGTTCCATCTACCGGAGAATAGTTAAAAATTAACCACGTCCATTAGGAAGTCGTCAAGTTATCGGAACGGATGAGGCTATTTTCTGACGAATGTCTGGCGCAACGCTTAGGAGAGACTTCCGGCAAGCCGAGTCCCTTCAGAGCCGGCCCTCTTCTCTTTCAGCACGTTCCAAAAACGCAAAACGCCCGCCTTCCATCTGATGGAGAGGCGGGCGTCATGCATTGGTCGGCGATCAATAATAGGGTGAGGTGCAAACCGCCCTGACGCCTACTCTCGGGGCATAGGTGTTGTCGGAGGCGCGGTAGGTCCGGTAGCGCGACGCGCACCAGTCATAGTGCTGCGGATTGATGCCGGCATAGGCTGGCCGCCTTGGCTGGCTGGCAATGGCGCCACCGATAATCGCGCCGGCACCGAAAGCTGCCAGCGGGTACCAGTACCCATCGTTATGGCGGCGATAACCCCTGTGGTAGCCACGGTAGCCGTGGTGACCATTCCAATAACCCGGCCGGTGGCGGCGGTACTGAATCTGCTCGGCCTCCGACACCTGCGGGGCCGTGTGGCCGCCCAAGGGCTGCGCTATCGGCATCGCGGTGGCCGGCATGACGGCGGAAACCGCCATCAGCAATCCCATGGCGCCGGCAATGATGGCTTTATGCATCTGCATCCAATGAATCCTTTTCAATCTCAACGAGTGGTAACCGTAAAGCATCGCCGACGGTTCCATTGATCAAATTCTTTTGAATTTCCGTGAGTTGAGCGGAAGACGCCATATCGTTGGATGGCCCATGGCACACAACAGAGGCAACGATTCGACGAATTGTCAGAGAAGAAAGCGCACCCCGAGCCCCGTCAGCGTTCGCCACTGGACGGTGCATTGGAACGACCGCCCATCCGAGAGCGCCAGCCCAAATTCGCCGGGAACCGTGGCCGCGCCATCGAGCGCAAGACGGGCGCCGCCATCAGACAAATCCCTGACGAGGCAATCCATGACGCTGGCACCGTCATTGAGCAGAATCTTCGCGCCGATGAACGTACGCTTGCGCTGATCTCGTCTGTTTTCCATCGCAATTCTCACCTTTAAAAAATGCATATTCGGCGGTGCGTGACCAAGCCATTAATCGGCCCACCTGACATCCAACGGGTCATTGGTGGTAGTGTCCAAATTGCCGCAGAATGTCGGCCGCAGAGCCGCTTCCGTCACAGGATGCGGTTCGTTTCATCAATGATTTTTCGGAATGCTGGAGCGGGTGAAGGGAATGAAACCTTTTCCAGATCCCTTGTTTTGCAGGACCTCTGGAGTTCCGAAAGCGCCTGATGGGGCTCGTTTTGGGGCGCAATTTGGGGCACAACTAAGGACAGGATTTGTTCCCGTATCGCGCCCCGTTCGCAAGTCAAGCTTCTCTCGGCTCACGTCCAAAAGCCCGAAGGCCCCGCTCATGCCTCGGCAGACCGTTCGAACTCACGATTTCCAGCTTAGCCGGCGCAGTGGAGGCTTCGCTTTTGGCGCCGAAGAAATTGTCGAGCGCTGCTTCTGCACGCGATTTGACTTTTTCGCTCGGTATTTTTGCCAGGAATGCCGTGGCTTCTTCCGCCGTCATCGTGGAGTTGAGAGCAGCTGCCATTGCTGCGGCGGGGCGATCAACACCTTCGTCCGAAGATACGATTGCCAATACGCGCTTACGCTCAGCGGCGGCGCCCTGTTTTAGGCCCTTTTCAAAAGCTTCTTCGTAGCCCTTATGTCGAGCCTGCTCAACGTTCGGCGCAGTTACAATAGTTCGGATTGAGGCGGTCATATTGGTTTCCCTTGGATTGGACATGTCAGCCGCAAAGGCGGCAATAGCGTCGTCGAGCGCACCGATCTCATCGGCAAGCCCGTTCGACGTGGCTTCTTCGGCGGTAAACGTTAGGGCCTCGGTGTCCCGAACTGCCTTGGCGTCCATCCCCCTATTCCGCGCCACGGTGGACACGAAAATTTCTCCCAGGTTGTCAATGCGAGCCTGGATGCGTTCTTTGACTTCGGGAGGCAAAGCTTCGTAGGCATTGCCGTCGACCTTGTGCTTGCCGAAGTGGATGAAGGTGACCTTGACCCCCTCGTTCGCCATGGCCTCGCTAACATCGATGTGCATCGTGACGACGCCGATCGAGCCGACACCGCCCGTGCGCGAGACCGTCACATAGCCAGGGTCGGTCGCTGAGATGATCGAATAGCAAGCCGAGTAGGCGCTCTCCGAGGCATAACCGCGCATCGGTTTCTGACCACGCGCGTTGAAGATCTTGTCGACCAGCTCAAAGTTGCCGGCGACATGACCACCGGGCGAGTCGCAGATGAATGCGATTCCCTTGACGTCGGGATCGGCCAGACCGCGCTCAAGAGCCTTGGTGATGTAGACATAGCCGGTCGCGTAGGAGCCGAACGCGTATCCCAAGCCGTGGATCAAAACTCCCTTCACAGGGATGAGCAGGATTCCCGACTTGACGATATAGGGGCGATACGCTGCCAGCCAGCTATCCGAAGCGGGCCAGAAGTCGTCGGACATCACAACGTTGTCGTTCGAAGCCTCGATCCGACTGAGTGTGTTTTGAGCTTCATGGATGAAGGCCTCGAACTGCTTATGCATACCGGGATGCACGAGCGCCGGCTGATCATGGAACGTGGCGAGCAGCGCATTAGGCATCTTCTAATTCCCGTCCTGACTTCTCGTCTTTATGCTCGTTGTCGAAGAACAGATTGTCGGCGGTGCCTGGCGACGGGATGGAAGCCGTCTCGGCCTTCTTCTCACGCTTGGTCCCGCTGGCAGCGTTCTCCTGATTGGTGGTGTCGGTCGGCGTTTGCAGGATGTCGTAGAATTCCTTCCACTCCATCTCGCGCTTCATCTGACGCATGCGCTTGCGCCAATCGGCGCCGAGGCGTGAGTTCTCGGTTTCGAGATCCGACAGACCGTTGTTGATGCGCAGGATGGCAGCCTGAGTTTCCTTCAACTCGTCGACCTGGCCGCGGCTCGCACCAACCCAATCGCAGGCGGTGTAGGCGTCCTTGTACTGCTTCTCGTAGAACGATGGCATCGAACGGCGGACCGACGTGATCTCACCCTTATTGATCGCCTCTTCGAGCCACAGAGCATAGATCGACGACGCGGTGCGATCGGCGACCATGCGCTTGATCGACAGCATTGCCTTATATGTCTCGTTCATTGCAGCACGGGCCGACGAGTAGTTCGTCTGCGTGTAGTCGCGCGATAGCTGCTCATAGGAGACACCAAGCGACGATGCGATGTGCCGAAGCAGGGACTGCTCGAACTCGCTGCCGAGCGGACCACCCTGCCCTGCCCCCTGAAGCTTGAACTTCGAGCCAGGTGGCAAGTGCGGAATCTTCACACCGTCGATGTGCAGGTTCTTGGCGCCAGCCATGTAGGCGTCGAGAGTCTGATAATGACCGCCCATGTAGCCGGACAGAGCATCCCGAATTGCATCGGGCGTCATGTTTTCCCCGCCGAGCTGAGCAAAGATCGCCTCAGAGGGCAGCTCGGACTCGATCGTCGCAGCATAGGTGGCGTTGAGCACGGCATTCTGAAGAACCATCTTGCGGAAGTTCTTCGTCATCTTCATTTCGGAAAGCGCAGCCACCATCGCCGAGATGCCGCGGCTTTGGTCGGGCCGAAGCTGCTCGTAAATGTGGAGCATCTGCAGGCGACCCCACGGCTTGCGGATGTCGACGGCTTTCCACTTGTATGACTCCGGTGTCATCCAATCGCTTGGATGAGCCATCCGGACATAGTAGGTCTGAGGCGCGCCATACTGGTTGCGACGGATACCGCCACGGACCATCTTGTCGCCGCTGAATTCCGGAGGGGTCGACAGGCGATCGATGTCGATCATCTGGATCGCCGTGGAGAACATGCGCGGCTGATCGCGCAGCCATTCAACTGAGGCGAGCACTTCACCCTGCACCGTGTGCATGTCGACAGCCATCCGGACCAAACCGGTCAGCGTGTTCAGACGCGCGGCATCAGGCCAGTTGTCGAAGGACTCGGCCCACAGGCCAAACTTCTCCTCGACTTCCTCCTGCCACTCGTCTTCCCACTTGCTGTCGTCCTTGCCGAACAGCACGGTGGTGACCGGCTTTGCGTTCAGCATGTAGTAGGATCCGACGATGTTGTCCTTTCGGAGAGTAGCGCCACCCTGGACGTAAGCGTCGTTGCGGACGGTGTCGCGCGTGCGCGCGTCTGCCATGCGCTTGGCTGGCAGGAGGTCCGCATCGGCCGAACGGATCATCGGGCTGTAGCTGGCCAGTTCTCGGCTGAAGCGGGACGCGCCTTCATAGGCATCGCCAGGCATTCCAGCTATTGGCTGGCCAAGCATTTCAGCGGTTTCGGGATCGTAAATCTGCGTCATGAGGACTCGACTGTTGAGGCCGATCCATTATGCCACAGGATGGCTCGATAGCAATCCTATGTTGAATGCTATAAAACATATTCAATCTTTAATTGAATGCAAAGGTAGCCGGATGCTCGCTAACTAGCTTTGCCTGGGGTGTGGCGGCCAGCTCAAAAGGCACGTCAGTTTTCAGATCGACCTCGGCCGTAGCTTGGCTTCCACCCACGTACCATCCCGTAGCTCCTGGCTGTTTCTATGAGGGCCAGTTGCTGACGTAGATGGCGGATATCCCCAAGCAAGGTCGCGACGGTGGCGACCACATTGTCGTCGTGTCAGGCGAGCACTGCTTGAACCTCGAAATCTAGATCTTCCTTACTCATCGGTAGCATCAATGCAAATCCAACTTAAGCTGCTCTCCTTTGATCGTAGGAAGCGGAAGTCCAATTTGAATATTCCCGAAAACTTTGCGCCGACGCTCAGCGTCTCGTTCACGCTCCGCGCGGCAAGCTGCCGCAACAGAGAGTGCGTTATTGATCACTTCCTCAATCCTGGTCATCGCATCACCTCACATCTGTTCCCTTTATGTTCTCATTTCGAGCGGAAATGTCAAGACCGGGGACGTGTGCAGTGCAGGGTCAAGACCGAGGACGTGTGCAGTGCAGGGTCAAGATCGAGGATTAGGGGCGAAGGGCTCGCCCGGGCAGGCTAGACAGCCCTTCGCCTATCACCCGGTGCGTCCCAGGAACTTCCAAGTGACAACAAGATGTTGATCCGGGGTAGACCCAAGCGACAGCAGGTGGAAAATTCTCGAACTTAGCCTCGATAGGTCCTCGATCCCAACGATAGGTGCGCCCTGAGAGCAACCATCAGACGTGCGCGCCCTAGAGGCATTCCATAAGAAGGATGTGAAGCGGAGCTTTGTTGTTGTTCCGATACTGAACGATTGCGTTACTATATAGCGGCTCAGTTGGACGGGGGTGTAAGTCAAATGAAGCATTGAGATATATGTCGTGACGTCCAAGAAGCGCCATCAATATCCAGCGAGCCATGTGGCCATTGCCATTGGCGTAAGGATGGATTTCGAGAAAATACACGAAGACCGCGGCGGCTAGCTCTATTGCTCTCAGCAGTTTGTGAGCAGGAGAGAAAATGGCATTAGGCACGCTGTAGTGATAGTCGAGTTGATGGACAACCTGACCGACCGAAAGCGTGAAAGCGTTCATCTCCATCGGAATGGTGGCGGCCGGGTGCCCCACTCGCTTATCCCCTTGGATGCCGACCTCATAATTCATTAGGCACCGGAACTGCTCTCCCCGGTAGTGACCAGCAAAGTAGTCGAAGTCTTCCGGTGTCAGCCCTTTGAACATTAAACCGTGCACTATTCGGGTGTCGGCTGCGACCGCCGCCTTTTGCGAGTTAAGAAGGCGGCGGAGTTGCTTTAGAAGAGCAGTCTTTCGGGCCGTCAGACGAGTGTTGTAATTCGGCCTGTCTTCATACTCCCAATTCGCGGGGCATGGTGTTGGGAGGACATCGGACATGGATTGTGGCGTTAGTCTACGTAGCCACCAAGTTTGCTACCGAGCAAATTGGCCCAATCATCAACATTCTCGCCCTGGCGATTTTTAAGGCGTCCAATCGCAGCTTCGGCAGCAAAAACTTCGTCTTCGGTTGGTGCCGCTGCGGAAGAGATGGTTACTTCTAGGTTCGTCTGCGCCCAGCTTGTATTGCGGATCACAAGCTTCTGAGTTTGAGCATATGACCCTATCGAAGACACGATGCTACTATTGATGCCGCGACCCGAGTCGAATTGAACGCCTACAGCATTTCGCATGTGATCAAAACCTGCGGGTTGCAGGGGCTGAGAAACAATCTTATTGGCGACGCTCATTTTCTTGCCTCCTTGAACTTGTCCAAGTTTTCCACGAGCCAATTGCGCAGTTGTTCGGCCGTGTCAATGCTCATGTAGAGTCCGACCTCAAGATTGCGAATTACGCCGGACTTTCCCTCTATCATTACCGGTTCCGACGAGGGATCTAATGACCACTGCCCTTCGGCTCCGCCTTCGACCAAGCCATGCCTCATAACCCGAGGAATAGGCAAGCGCTCGCTATAAAACCCAAGCCATATCTTCTCAGATGGAGTTGGCCCGCCCATCATCCCGTCGCAAGGCACTTCACGGTAAAGTTGGCTTTTTATGTAATTAATGTCGACCGTTGATGAGACGTTCTCGTCCGTCATGGCAGTTCCTGTGATGGATTGGTAAAATGACCATAACGTCATCCTTGCTTACATCAACCATTCACTTTCAAGAAAGTTCGGCTTGGCCATCACATTAGCATTTATAATCTGTAAACATTTACGCTTCCCTACCTTGCGCGGGGCTAGAGGCTTGGGAATTGCTGTTCTGTCAAATTTTTTATCGTATTCATCACCCTCCGGGCCGCGACATTGCGCTGCGAGCACCACATCGATGGCCGGCGGCGTCGTATTGCCAATCATACTGGCAATTGCCTGGGTAACGCCGCGGTGAATGGTAATAGCTGCCACCACCGCAATTGTTGTTGGCGCATACGGCCACCGCCGTGCCGACGAGGGCAACGGCCACAAGTGCCGCGGCCGCCTGCCGTTGCTGGATGACCATCTGCTGGCACTCCAGCATGTTCATGCCGCGGCGGTTCACCTCGGACACGAGCTGGAATTGAAATGCGGGATCGGTCGTCTCCAGGGCCGTCTTGCAAAGCGCTGCCTTGCTCACGGCAGACGGCTTCTTGGCGAACTCTGCCGGCGTTGTAGTACAGCTCGTCAGCGCAAGCGCCACCGCCACGGCGCCAGCGCGCCGAGCCCAAATTCCTTCAATCACGGTCTAACCCCTTAGTTGCCCGAGGGGACAATCGCAGAAATTCATGCGACGTCAAATTGCATGATGAGTCATCGTTAATACAGCCCAGGGCTGCGAAGTCTGCCAACCTTGCGCAGGGAGATGTCCACCTTTCGATTAAGGCAATTTTTGTCCGACTAACTGGGGTGCTGCGCTCCGCGGTGCTCTGGGCCTGCGATACGGCCCCTGAGGGCTTGCTTATCAAAAACTGTGAGACGCTTTCAGATCTGAAAGCCGTCCAAGAGTTCAGGTGCTCCTACCGCTAGAACGGCGAGAGCATGATTAGCTCTCAAGCGGCCACCCTCAGATCTTCGGCGAACCTACCGCTGGTGACAGAGAGTCGTCCCACCCGCGGTCGCGGCAGTATTGTTCGCCAGCGTGAATCGCATCTTTCCGATCAGCGTAGGGGCCAAGCATCTTCACTGTGTCACGGAAGCTTACGACCACAGTCCGCTCAACGAGGTCGAAGACGATCTGCATTCGCGCTTCATAGGGCATGGTCGTAGTGTCCCGCGCTGTGGTGAGCGGGCAAGGACCGCAATCACTTTGAAGCCGATCACTGCTCCGCGTATTTTTTAGCTGTTGCTCTGAGGCGGTCACTGTAGTCGTAGATCTGATCGAGACTGTCGACGATCAGCCGCTCTTCGTTTTCACCGTCGAAAAGACCAATGTACTTGACCGAGCGGTTGAACCACAACCTGGCGAGTGGCTTGCGATTGTTGTTATCAATGAGAATCCCGCAGTACGACTTCTGGTCGCGCATCACTACGCGTTTCGGCGCAATGGTGTCACGAACAATTGCTTTAACGACCATATAGCCTTCACGCTCTTCATCAGTTGTGACGACGTCCGGCTCATCTTCAACGGGCGTGTCGATCTTCTCGATCACTTCCTCGGTGTCAGCCAGGGCGCTTGAGAGGCGACTCTTTACAGTATCCATGATCACCTCGCGGAACGCTGTCCTGACTACGCCAGTCAGCATCTCCTTCACCTGAGCGGTCATGCGCCCCTCGTAGACGCCTCCCGAAACGATACGAACGAATTCGTCGGTAGGCTCCTCGATCAGCTTCGAAATAACCTGCTTGATCCCCGATGTGTACTTGAGGCGTTCTGCAGTTGCCAGGATAGCCGCGACATCGAATGCAGCCTTCTCGAACTTTCGAAGTTCGGTCACGATTCCTGCGTTGAAGTCGGTCACGTCAAAAACAAAGAAAGGTCTGGTGTCGAGTTTGTTAGGAGCTTCCAAGTCGGTGTAGAAGCTAAACGTCCGGCCGTTCGTAAGAATAGCAAACTTTGCGTTTGTGACGCTGAAATACCGATAGAGCTGATCCAAGTGCTTCTTGTCTAGCGTGACTGATATGGGTTTGCATTCAATCAGGATCCGGATCTCGTTATCGATCTTGATCGCGTAATCGACCTTCTCTCCTTTCTTTCCGACAGCATCGGCCGTAAACTCGGGCACGACCTCCGTGGGATCAAAAACATCATATCCAAGGGCGCGGAGGAACGGCAGCACAACCGCCGTCTTTACTGCTTCCTCTGTGGCCATGGTGCTAGAGTGCGACTTTACTCGCTCCGAGATGGCGCGCAGGCTTTCTTCGATTGTGCTCATGAGTCCTCTCACCCGTTATTCGGGTAGAGTCGCCGAAGCGCTGTCGTTCGTCAATCGGTCGTCAAAATGAAATTTGTAATTGATTAATTTGGGCGCGACTGAGCGTCGACGCCTGCTCGATCGAGGATGGTCTACGTGGCTTGTAGCGATGCCAGGCCTGTTGCCGCTATGAGCGCAGTGTTATATCAGGAAGCAGACAATGAAAAAGGTCGGCACCTCCCACAGAGCCGACCTTCCTCGATCTGTCCCAATAACAACTGCCAGTACATCCGTGGTCAATCGTCAGAAACGTGATGGGTTGAGTTTATCGAACGGATACAGTCCGTCAAGTACGGCTTACGAAGCATGTTGGTTGATCAATCAAGCCAGGCGCGATTGCAGCACCCAATTCACCTTCCTCAGGGAAGCAAATTCGCTCAGATCTTCATGTACAACGCTTGCATCATTATCGCTCCCCCAACGACCGCCGCGCTTGCGCTCACCGCAAAAACTAGACGATGGATTGGAGTCGCAATGGCAATGCGCCGGGCTTCGTTTGCTTGTAGCTCATGCTTTAGCGCTTCAAAATCGTCATGAGCTACGAGATTCCTAAGGACATTGGTGATGTCATTGATCCCTTTTAAGCGGACAGAGAACGCCAGCCAAATTTCCCACAACACAAAGAAGGAAACCGAGATCATTCCTAAAAGCGCCACCAGTGCCGACAATTCCTTGCCGATCATGTCTTTGCTGAAGCTCCAAGTTGCGAAGTAGGCGGCATACCCCACTACTGCCACTGCATTGAGATACTTTGTCACCTCCTCGTGCATCTGCTTAATAGTCGAATGCAGTTCGGCTCGGATGAAATTTGCATTAGCTTCCGCGACATCGGCCTGCTCGCGAAACCTCTGAGCCGCAAGTCTGTGTTCATCTGCGGAACTCATGTGTTCTAAGACGACCCAGAGATGATCTATCTCCTGACGCAGTGATGCCGCAACAACGTCGCTAGAAATGGTGTTCATTCGCCATTCTCGCTATCTCGCGCGAATTCCTGGATTTTCTGCCAAGCTTCAATTTCTACGCCAATGCAATAATCGATCATCTCATAGCGATTTTCATCCGACTGCCACTTCTTCGTGCAGCGCTCCAGTATTTCCCCTTTAGTGGATGCTGGGATTTTGGGTTGTGCTGCGATTGCCGACGCTACGACAAGCAAAAGTGCCGAGGTCGCCACGGCTATGGTCGGTTTCATGGTTTTCCTCCATTGACGTACAATGACGCCGACCCACCGGCGCTTAAGTAACCGACTGCTACGTAGGTCGCTGCCCCCCGCGTCCTGACGAGGTTCGCGACTTAGGCACATGTTTCTCACAGTCTATGAACGTTAGGCGCGAAGCCAATCCATAAAAGCAACGAAACGAAATCTCCGAAAGTGTCCCACCATTCGCGGCGCTTTACTTGCTTCAGAAACCGGTTCAACAGATCTCCGTCAGCTAAAAGCTGTGAGAGTATATTTTCGCCGAAGCCCTTATAGGCAGCTCTGTCTCCTCCAACCCTTTTCTTCTGCGCGTACCAATCTGAACTTCCAGGAGGGTTATTAGCTTCCAAATCCGCTGGCTTGAGCCCAAGCTTCAAATCATAAAACAAATAAAATCGCTTCAACACATCGATCTTTGAGGCTTCCTCATTTGCGGCAATGAGTGCGAGTGCGTCAACGTCGGCGGCTTTCTCGAAAACGCACGGGAGGAGTCTCAACACATCAAGCGGAATGAGATTTTCAATTTCGAGGCAGGGTAGCGGGTGACACCAAGCAAACGGAAACCCCTTTTCGACAGCAAACGTTCGCGCTTCAGAAAATTTTGTAGGTACTAGGCTTTCCGGATGCCGACGATCCGAGTCCGCAACTAAACAGACCAGATGCCCTTCTGTTACTTGATGTTTCCAAACATGGAAAATTCCGGTACCGCCTCCATTCCGTCTGTCAAACGCAACGTTTGGCGCATCAATCTGCCCTTTGCAAGCGTCAAGAATTTTTAGGTATAGCTGACCATCGTATTCAGCGTCTTCGATCAAAAGGTTCGCTCGATCAAGCAAATAAGTCCATTTTACATCATTCAGACCCACTACAATACGCTTTTGCTCAACAACAATTCCCGACTTTTGAGAAGGGGAAACACTCACGCGAATGCTGGCTGCATCAAGCAACTGCTCTGACTGGGTAAAGTCATCTCTAAGCCATTTCAACAAGGCTTTATCGCGGTCGTTGAATGCAACATTCACCACAAGCCAGTCTGCCAGGTCTCGTGGCATTATCACCAAATGGTGGCCCGCCCGATGCACAGCTAGTAAGTCGCTTATGACATTATGCAACCGCTCCTTATCCGAGCTTTCGAGATCGGCGAGGCTAGACGTCAGATCAAAAATCATTCATGCCACCGGTTGGAAAAAGCCGTATGGCCAGTTTTTGAGGGTTCCATTGGGACCAAACCGGGCGATCCGAATTGTGGTCTCGCGCTCATCCTCAGCGTCCTCAGTTTCAAAAATCAGAACCTGCACGTCTTCAGGCGTCACCTTGCCTGCTGCAATCAACTGGCCAAGCCGGTTAATCAGCGCCTCGCTGTGGGTTTCAACTATAAACTGCAGAGGAATACCTGGCGAGGCGTCCGACCTCTCACCAACGATAGCGTCCGCGATAAGCGCTTGGTGAGCAGGATGCAGATGAAGTTCCGGCTGCTCTATCACGAGTATAGCGCTGTCGGCGCGTCGTGTTGGAGGAAGACTGCGCCGAGAGGAACCGCGGGATGCCCACCAAATCTGCCCTAACACGGGCAGGACCTGCGAGATGCCATACCCGTTGTCCACAATGTTTGTTGTGTAGTTTCCGACCTTCAAATTGATGCTGATGTGGCCTGACAATTCTTTGACTTCGACGCCGTAGCCGAAACGGTCATAGACCCACTGCGAGAAATCTTCCCTTTGGGTCTCAGTAAGCGCATTAAGGAACATAGGAAAGTTTTTCCCGTCCGGGTCAATCTCAGACACCGCCAGATCTTGATAGCGGTAGTATCGCTCACTTCTAGCTCTCATAGGCCCGATATACAGGGTGGAGCCCATTATATTCCGCAAGGTTGAAAAAGTAGCTGGCGTGTAACGCAGGACCCGCGCGACATAAAATAGCGACGTGATCTGCTCCTTAAGAGTACTTTTATTGCCATTACGAAGCTCTGCCAGAAGTGACCGAAAGCTACGGTTGGTAGCGCTTTGCTCGAATTCAAGCAACGAGGCGTCTGAAAGATCTCGAAGGGCAAGGAACGACAGCACAAATTTAACGGACGACATCTCGCTGATGCGCTTGCCGATATGCCCTTTCAACAAGGCCATAAAAACCGGCACGCACCACATGCGCTCATCGTACAGAAAAACTTCAGCGTCCTTCTTTTTCGGTCGCACAACGACTTCCGGGAACATAGACCCCAGGCTCAGCGCAACGGAAACTGTTTCCAACCACCGTGTTAAATCCGCCCCATTGTGCAGAATTTTTGAAACGTTCCCAACGCTATCAAGAAAGACCTCGGATTTCGCAGCGCCCGATTCATAACTTAGTACGAATGAGTCTAGCCGAACCTTCCCTTCGTCGGGCGCTAGGAAAAGTTCTATGTCGACCGCACCAAGCTTCTCCTGCGCTTGCGCAGGGTCATAGAGTCGAAAATACGGTGTCCGAGGCAGCTTAACTTCGTCGAGGCCGAATGCGAAGGATATTTTCTTGTTCTCCTGTCCGTCAGATATGACAGAAGAATAGTCTCCGAAGTCGACCAAATCTCCATACCAGAGGATCGGCGAGCTCGTGCGCGTCATTAGTGACTGACGAATGAGCGGGAATGTCCTTAGAAAAGTGCTTTTACCGCTACTGTTTCTGCCAACCAATATCGTGATAGGCCGAATTTCGATGGGCGCTATATCTCGCAAACGCCGCATATTTTTCAGTCCAAAACGAAACATCCGTCACACATCCCATGAGCAAAGTGCAACCTAAAGCACACATTAATTTTGAATCCAACATTGTTGTTTACTAGCTCCCGAAAATAATGTGGCGTTCGATTAAATTTATTACGACGCGCACTGCATGCACTTCGCATCGAGGCTCCTAGCTGGCATCGGCGATGGTGTTCGAGCAGGAGTTTCCGAACTCGACAGGAAAGCGCGCAGGACACGTCCTGCAGCTATAATGACGGCTTGGTCCTGATTTCCAACGAGGACATGCATTTTGAAGTGGGAACTGCTCGCTCAGCGACGTCTAACGCCTTCAAGATCATGCTCACGTTCGAAGTGATCGGAGCGGCGTTTCGACGACGTTGCCGATCAGCGCCCGGCTTCCCCAGTATTGAGACCCAACGAAGCCCGCAGCACACCGTTTCAAAAGGATCTAAAAGCTCGTCACTGGGGCGGTAAACGTGGTGTAAGTGATCGATATCCATTGGGACAATCGATTGTCCCTTTCCCATTGCACACTGAGACACTCAGAGATCAGCGACGATGTCCCACTGAGTTCGCTTCGGGTCCCATCTAGCGTCACAGCGCATGGGGAGGGGCGCTGAGCCGCGTGTAATGGAAATTTTTTGTCGGAATTTTTCTCAGATATGTCCCTTTAGCATTCAACTTTTCGCCGATAACTAGGGAAACCCGGGCAAAAATCCAATGAACTAGGGAATCTCCAACCAATTGATTTCCAATATTTTTTTCTTCTTTTTCCCTACTTTCCCTACTTTCCCTAGTAAAATAACCAGTAGAAAATCGGTTCCCATTGATCACTCTACTGGCTGCTTTCATTCAACCTGATGCTGAACCGGTTTTTATACGCTCTGGGCAAATGTGGGCCTCTAACCCGGGAAACCCGGGACAAACCGTCTTTTCATCAACGAAAACAATATGTTGCTTTTCCCGGGTTGGCCTTTTTCTACCCGGGCATACCCGGGAAACCCGGGAAAGTCTGCGGACGTCTAGCGATATTGGGAAGGTTGTGAATCCTCGTTGTCTGCTGCCGCCATCACTCGCTCCTTGTAGGAAACTCAGGATACGATGGCGTGAGAGGACTAGGTTTTTAAGCGCACGCCGCGGCCACCAGCGATGATATCGCCACTTGATTGAAATACAATGCCCGCACCCTCTAGGGCATCGCGAATGGAGCGCAGCGTTGATGCCTTCGGATCAGCAGCACCTCGCTCGATGTTGTTCAAGCCGGTGGTCGAGAGTCCGGCCGCCTTGGCTAGTTCAGATTGCGTCATGCCGAGCATAGCTCGGGCCGCTCTAATTTGATCAGGTTCTATCATGATCCCGTTTTACACCGACTAGATATTTTATCAAGTGCGCTTGACTTCGATCAAACTTATAGTTAATTCAATCACAGTTGATTTTTTATCAATTCAATCCAATCAGTCAAGGAGCAAAGCAATGGCACACATATCATTCACGGACGTAAAGGCTGGCAGGGTTGTCGACCGCTGGACAGTTCCCTCAAATCTCGGAAATCTCGCAGGAAGGCACGCACGGAGCTACTGCTCGGAAGTGATCGACACCATGCGGGCCGACCAAGCACCCTTTCTCTTGGGGCATGTCGTCCGAGACATGATCGAGAAGGGTCAATTCGGCGAGGCCGAAATCAGTTTCTGCCAGGCAATCGCAGAGAAGCTTCTCGGAGTCCGCTTGAGCACTGAACTGCCAGAGGGCATTGTCTATGACGACGTCAACCGGGGGAAGCACGCTGCCGACAGCGTGCCCAACTTTCAGCCCAAGCCCCCAGCCCCCAAAGCGCAGGTCCAACAACTGTTGAGCGCCGAGGATGAAGCTTCCCGCTTGATGCGACTGCCCGAGGTTACCCGGCTTCTTGGAATTTCACGGCCGACGCTCTATCGACTTATTCAAACCGGAGCGTTCCCCTCGCCCGTCAAACAGGGGCGCACTTCGTCGTGGCGTCGGTCTTCGGTCCTGTCATATCTCGCCAATCGCGAGGGCGACAGGCTATAGGTAAAACGCCTTGATCGACTGTCGGCTTGAACCGACAGTCATCCCATCGCGTTCCAGGAGCGGCATCTTGCTGATCAACTCTGAATATCAGGCTACCTATCTTAGGCTAAGCGAAACCGCTCGGGCGTCCCTTGATCGAGTGGCAGAGCAGGAGAGCCGCCTTTCAGTTGGTGATGTTCTCGACCCCAATTTGATGGAAAAGCTGCTGAGCGCGGCGACACATTTGATCGAACACAATCACGACCGCACTATTATTGAACTTATGGTGATCCAAGCGGCCAACTTTGCTAGTCGCGAGATTAGTGAGAGCTTGCTTCGGAAAACTAAAAAAGGTCGGAAAAAGCACACGTGGTGGACTCGTAAGCGCGATGCCGAGTTGCTTCAAAAATACTACGCCATGGTCGCCACTAACGGCGCGATAACAAACATGGCGATGGAATTTGCAATGGCAAACCCCACGTACGATAGTCCAGAGAAGGTTGAACGGCTTGCGGGCGAGACCGATAAAGAATGGTCTGCAAGGCAAGGATCTATCTACGTCAAACAGGCGAAATCGATAGCCAAGCATTTGGAGCAATTGCTTCAGGCTGAAGCGCAGTGCGAGAAAGATGCGTGTTGGCGTTCTGACGTAAACAACATTATTGCAAGCGGCCTTTTTTCGGACTTGCTGGACTGAGGAAATTCAAGCCCCTTAATTTCTAGAAATCCAAATTGCATTTCTAGAAATTAGTCCCCTTCCCACCGGCTCGTGTCTGCCTTCTCATAAGCCTCGAATGCAAACCGAGGCTGAAACGATGTCGATGAATATTCCAGGTATTTCGAGAACTCCAACAATCGTCGAACGTTCCACTGACTACGTCCCGTTGAAGGGGCCGATTGATAAAACACCTTTCGAGAGCATGAGCGCGCAGATACTGCGTAGCATCGAAAATGCCGCGAATGAGGACGCCGAAATGGTCGAGCGCATGAATGCGCTTGCCGACGATGTGCGAACGGTTCAACAACTGACTTCGCAGCGCGATCGCATCCAGACGGCGCTCGATGAGGCTGAGGCAAACGCTGTCGTTGACGACACTGTCTTCGATGGCACTGCTCACCGAGAAAAAATCAAAAGACTATCGGATGAGATCAGGATCAAAGGCAAGCGAGCCGGGGCGGCGAAGGGTGCACTCGCCATTCTGCAAGGAAAGCGAGATGATCTGAGTGAAAAGACGACAAAGCTGCGGGCTGAATTAGACCGAACGAACCAGCAGTGGATGGAAGCCCGTCACGCTGAGCTGATCGAGCAGTTTAGGTTCGAAATGCATGGTCTCCATTCGATCGTCGCGCAAATAATCGCGATAGAGCAAACTGGAAGCTTTAGATTCGAAAAGGGTTGGGATCTTGTGGAACGGATGGGTGCTGCTTTGCGGTACGATAGTCCGTTCCGACCTGATTGGTTCAGCGTTGGGAAACGGCGTGAATTCCCTGGTTTCGCCGCGGCGTTCTCTGCTCTCAAAGCTGAACTTGAAGGGGCAACCGAGTGACCAAGCTTTCGAAACATTGGAAAGCTTGGCGGCATGCCCGGAAAAGGGAGATGATTGCCGAGGGTATGGATCTCGCAAGCGCTCTTCTCTGGTCAGGAAGAGAGGCCGCGTGCAAGCAGCAAACGGAAACCTTGGTCGGTAGAGAGGCCTCTCTCAAAGGCGACATGGCAATCAAAATCCGTGGTGACGGCACTTACGTCATGTTTTCGAACGTGCCGGAGCGCATCATTCCGCCTGAGTATCTTGATCGAGCCCGAGCTTGGGCAGACACCCCAGAGCGCCCTGCTCGCGCAGTTAACTGACAACCGTTCAATATCCAAATCCTTCCGTCCTTCGCATCTGCCCGACGTCAGGCGGAAAGAGTACGTGCGCCCGCGTACTCAACATAATGTGGAATAGTCAATGCAGAGTGGACCGATGATACCGATGATCGAGCGCCTGGCGAAAGCCGGCTTCGCTCTCCATTGGCTGCACCCAAAATCCAAGAGGCCGATCGGAAACGATTGGGCCAATAAACCGGTCGCGTCACTCTCTGATCTCAAGCGCACATACCGCGACGGGAACAACGTGGGTGTTCGTCTCGGTAAATGGTCGGTCGTCGGCGACCTGTTCCTGCACATCATAGATTTCGACATCCGCAAACCTGAGATGGTCGAGGCCGCTCGCCAGAAGTTGCTCGAACTGTTTCCTGGTCTCGACCTTGAAACTTGCCCCACCGTTTTATCGGGCTCCGGTGCCGAGAGCCGTCATTTCTATTTTCTCAGCGATGTCTTCTATCCATCCCGGAAGTTCGCCCACAGCGATGGCTTCGAACTGGTCTGGGATGAGAGCAAGCAGCGCGACGTCAAGAAATGGGATTGGGAGCTGCACCTCCTCGGTACCGGCTCGCAGGCTGTGATCCCGCCTTCTATTCATCCTGACACTGGCAAGCCATATCGCTGGTTACGCGAGTTGGATTTCGACCTGCTCGAACTCGGCATCGGGCCGATCTACGATTCGTTCCAGGTCGCGGCCATCGCCTCGGATCGTGACGACTTGACCGAGCCAAACTCGGAACGCCAGCAGCCGCTCGGCCTATCGGAAGACGAAATCGTCGCAGTGCTCGACGACCTTCCACCCGAGGAATGGTTTGAAGATCGCGACCAATGGTATCGCGTCGGCATGGCTTTGCACCATGAGACGGACGGATCCGACTTTGGCTTCGACCTTTGGTGCAAGTATTCCAGCTCCAGTGAAAAGTTCGACGAGAAGGACCAGAGGCGGGTTTGGCGCTCATTTAAGGGACGGGCTCAAGCTCCGTTCCGCATGGCCAGCCTTGTTGCCGTCGTGCGTGAGGTAAGAGCAGAACGCCAGCTCGAGTCGATCGACGATGACTTTGATGAGGTCGACGAAGTTGACCCCGACTCAACCGACATGTTCGATGATCTGCTCGGCGCGGGTAAGGGGCCGAAAAAGCTCACCCGCAAGCAGTTGAAGCTGAAGAAGGAAGAAGTCGAATTCGAACTTGGCCACGGCGCGCCGAAGAATTTAGCGAAAATCAACACAAAACATGCCGTCGCCCGCGTAAGCAGCAAGACCGTAATCTTGGACATAAAGCCCGATAAGTCGGTCAGCTATGGGTCGGTGGCCGACCTGCACAGTTACTATGAAAACGACCGAGTTCCCAAGGATGGCACGACCGAGCCGGTGACCAAGGCCTGGATGCGCTCCAAACACCGTCGATCATACCCGAACGGTATCGTGTTCGCGCCGAACCGCACAGTCGAGGGTGCCTACAATCACTGGCAGGGCTTCTCTGTTGAGCCGGACGAGACGAAGTCCTGCAAGCTTTTCTTGAAGCATTTGCTTGAGATTTTCTGCGACGGAAACCCCGACCATTACTTCTACATGCTCGGTTGGTTGGCGCACATGATCCAGAAGCCCGAGGAAAAGCCGGGCGTTGCTATCGTGGCGATCGGGGCCAAGCGCATTGGCAAAGACTCTGTCGCTGAATACGTCGGTGGCCTCTTTCCTCACCACCATATCACGGTGGGCAATCAAGATCAGATGCTTGGCAAGTTCAATGCCCACCAGGAGAGATGCCTTCTTTTACAGATGCAGGAAGGCTTCTGGGCAGGTGACAAGAAGGCAGAGGGTCAACTCAAGTACCTCGTGACGAGCACTGCAGTAATGATCGAGCCGAAGGGCATGAACGCTTTCCCGATCCAATCGGTTTTGCGCCTGTTTATTTCTTCAAACGAACGATGGGTTATCCCGGCTACCCAGGACGAAGGGCGCTTCTTCGTCGTGAATGTCTCCTCGAAGCGGCGCAACGACCACAAATATTTCGCGGCCCTGCGAGATGAAATGAATAATGGCGGCCGTGAGAAGCTTCTTCACTTCCTCCTCACATACGACATCTCTGGCTTCCAAGTGCGCGCCGTGCCGAACACGGTGGCGCTTGCAGAGCAGAAGGTCGAAGGCCTGAAGAACCTCGATCGATGGTGGCACGGTTTGCTGCAACATGGCGGGGCCGAAGGCGATGTCGGCCTAATGACTGAGAAATGGTGGGAACGCGCCGTCCAAGTCGAGAAGGGCGAATTCCGCAGTTCCTATGCTAGGTGGATGCGTTACCGCCGTTACGACGGCGACGAGCTGTCGGAGGTGGCTTTCACCCGGCAGCTAAAGAAGCTTTGCCCGGACCTTGAAGACACTCGAACCACCAAAAGCGGAGGTCCTCGCCAGCGATTCTTTGTTGTCCCTCCCCTCGATGTCTGCCGATCAGCCTTCGAAAAGGTCATGGGTTCCGAGCTGCCTTGGCCGCAAGAGGGATCTCTTACCGAAACAGACGATGACTACGATGACCTAGACACCAACCCCAATCCACAGCATACTCTAACTATATGATATAATTCAACTTTTTGTTGAATGATCAACTCAAAGGAGCCTTAAATGCTTACCATCCTGAAAACTATGCTTTCCTCAGAAGCCGATAATGCGTCGATCTACACCCGACCCTTGACGCGCTCGGACATCGAGTTCCTCACCCTGAAAATAGTTCCTTACGCGTTGACCGGCAGACTTAAGCAACAAACCGTTGACCATGCTGATGCAGCGCAGTCGGTGATTTCGGTGATGTCGGAAATGGCCATTTTCGTACTCAACGATCTCGTAAGTTTGATCACTGGCACCGATCAAGGGTCGATTACTCAAGAGTATACCGACGACTTCCCCGTTCTATTCAAGATCGCGTTGGCTCATCAGGTTTTACTGGCCACGTTCCCTGGCAAAACGCTCGATCAGATACTTCAACACTTGGTCGATATCGCGATAATTCAGGCTCGCAATATCGCCGCGGATACTCGGCGTCCCTATCGCGACACGTGCGATCCCCTGTCAGAGCAAGAGTATGCAGCGCTCGACCTTTCGTATGTTGGGTACCCTTCAACACACGCATTTGCCTGAAGGAGCTTAACATGATCGACCTTCTCGCACCGCTTTTTGCCCATAAGACCAGGGCGCTGACTATGTCCGAGATCGAAGCCGCGATCGACCAGTTCGCACCTGCAGATCTGGCCAACTTGTTTGACTCGCGCGCCGTCGTTGCACAGATGCCCGGTGGCCTTGACCTGGTCGCAGGCGAAGCGGCCAGCGCAGTGTTCGATCGATGCGGCCCCATCATCGATGAAATCGCTCGCTTGGCGACCGGGAAAACCCGCGAGGAGATCGAGGCGACCAACTTCGTTGTGAAGGCTGCTGCCGCGCATCAGGCACTTCTTGCGACCTTCCCCGGCCTGACGTTTGAACAGGCCATACAGAGGCTAGTCGACATGGCAATCCACCGCGCGCGCTCCACTAGCGCGTACCTAAGCAACAACATCGAGAGGCATTGACCCATGTCAAAATTCGCTTTTGCGCAATCCACCATTAAGGTTTCAGAGCACGAGGGAAACTCTTTTGCTGTCAGAGGGCTCTCGATGAACGACATAAGCCGGCTTGCCGCGCGCCACCGTCCGATCGTCGAATATCTTTTAGAACGATATGTTGGACTCGACCCCGAGGCACTGACGGCCGAAGACATCTCTGCAGGATCGGCCAAGGTCATTGTAGGCCTCTTGGAGCAAGTGCCCGCCTTTCTGGCGCACGTTATCGCGCTCGGTGCCGACGACGTGGAGGCCTTTGAGGAATATTCTACGCTACCCATGGGCGTCCAATTGGATGCGCTCAGTGAAATCGGTTCTCTCACCGTGGCTGGGGTGGGCGGCCAAAGCAAGGTTCGTGGGTTAGTAGCAAACATTGCGAAGTCGAAAAGCAGATCAGTGCAATGATGGGCCGACCCAGCGAGCATCAACCTGCATCTGTTGAAATTGTTGAAGGAACGTAGTTGCAATGGCCGGTAAAGATGTTGATCTCGTCATACGCGCCCGCGACAAGGCCTCAGCCGAACTCGCTAAAATCTCCAAGGCTCTCAAGCAAAACGTCAGTGAGATGCAGGATACTGCCAAGGGTGCGGGACAGATGTCCGGTGCTCTTGGCAAGCTTGCTGCCGACGCCTCGAAATTCGAGGGAGAACTCAACAAGCTGAAGTCGGCCGGTAAAGTCGCTGCCGAACTCGACAAGGCCACGGCATCCGTCTCGCGGATGGAAGGCTCGCTGAAGACAAACGCCACCGAACTGGCGAAGATGGCGCGCGAGAGCGACAACGCTGCTCAGGCCGCCAACCGTCTCAAGGGACAACTGGCTGCTGAGGAATCGGCGCTGTCGTCGAACAAGGCTGGACTTGCCGCCAGTCGCAAGGAACTGACCGAGGTCAACAAGCTTGTCCGTGAGGCCGAGCGGAATCAGGAGCGCTACAACAAGGCGCTCGGCACTACCCCTGATCATTTCGTCCGACCTGCCGCGAAGTCTGCCGGCGCTTTCATCGCTGCCGATCTGCCGGCACAAAAGGCCGCTCAGGCTGCCGTCAACACGCAGGTCCGCGAGTATCAGGCTCAGATCGAGCGATCGACGGCTGCGATCAAGGAGATGCGACCACAAGTCTCCGCTGCCGCATCCCTGCAGAATTCGCTCGCCACCGAGACCAGTCGCGCCTCTCAGGCTCTGGCTAGCGAGCGTGATGACCTTGGCAAGGCTCGCGCCGAACTCGAAGCGATCCGTGGTGTGTCAGCTCAGGCCGGTGCTGCTCTCGGCACCGTCGCCATATCTCAGGAGCAGGTCAGCGCAGCATCGCAGCGCATGGCAGCGAACCTTGCTGCTACGAAGGCGCGTATTGAGGGTCTGTCCAACATCAAGACCACAACAGCGGCGTCGAGCACGGCGACCGTGAGCGGTGGCGTTGACGTTCAAGCCTTGGCTGGCCAGCGTCGTGCTGTCCTCGAAGCCCGTCGTGAGTGGGTTGCAGCTCAGACCGACGTGAAGGCTCTCGCTCAGCAGATCAAGTCGACCACGACTCCGACCGAGGCATTGGGAACGGCATTCGGAACTGCGCAGGCAAAAGCCCGCCTGGCATCCGATGCCTATGACGCTCAGCGTGCGAAACTGGCAGCGCTCAAGGGTCAACAAGGTGATCTCGCTGCGTTCCTCACCCGCACTGCAACAGCTCAGCAACAATCGGCAAGTGCGTTCGTCTCAGCACAGGCGAACATTGCCCGTGGTGGCTCAGCGGCAGCGACGTCTCAGCAGCAATTGGCGCCAGCCATTCGCGCATCTGGCTCAGCTCTCGGATCAGCGACCAGCCAGACCAATGCTTTCGGATCCGCCCTTTCGAAGTTGCAGGGCGACTCTCGCAAGACGGCGTCAACATTGGAGGGTCTGAGCGGTCAACTGGTCTCCTTGGCGGCGGGGTATGTGGGCTTGCAAGCGGCCTTTGGACAGATCGGCGGCGCGGTGAATTCTTACCGCCAGCTTGAGGCGGCTCAGAGCCGCTTAGGTGCGGCGTTCAATCAGGATACATCGAAGGTCAGCGCCGAAATCCAATTTCTACAGCAGACTGCCGATCGCCTCGGTATCAGCTTCGGCACGCTGGCTGACGAGTACGGCAAGTTCACCGTAGCAGCCAAGACGGCGAATTTCACGACGGCCGAGACGCGGAAAGTGTTCCTCTCTGTGGCCGAAGCCGCTCGAGTCAACAAACTGTCGACCGAGCAGACATCAGGCGTCTTCCTCGCGCTCACACAGATGATCTCGAAGGGCAAGGTTACAGCCGAGGAGTTGCGTGGACAGTTGGGCGAGCGCTTGACTGGTGCCTTCAACATTTTCGCATCCGCGATCGGTAAGACGACGGCTGAACTCGATGCAATGATGCAGAAGGGCGAAGTCCTTGCCGATCGCTCGACGCTCCTCAAATTCGCCGATGAACTCTCGCGCCGGTTCGGTCCCCAGCTGGCATCAGCCCTCGACTCGGTGTCTGCCGACATCGGCCAGTTCGACAACAGCGTTTTCAATGCGCAGCTTTCCCTCGCAAACGGCTTCATCCCGGCGCTTCGATCGGCTCTTCAATCGTTCAACAATTTCGCAAAGAGTTCGTCCGGACAGGAGACTTTCAGCAACATCGGAAAGGCAATCGGCGACATCATCCGCGTCTTGGCTGAGCTTCCGAAGTATTTTGATTGGATCACGACGGCCGCCAAAGGCTTTGTCTTGGTGAAGGTCGCTGAGACGCTAAGCAGTATTGTCGGGAAGGCGGTTCAAACGACACAAGCTATTTCAGGCTTCAGCCGGGAACTGCAGCTTATCGGGCCGAGGACGCAAGCAGCCGCATCGTCGCAAAGCGTCCTCACCCGCGGGCTTGCCCAGACCGTTTCGACGCTAGGATCGTTCCGCGGCGCCCTACTCTCCTCGACCAGCCAGAGCGTCGTCGCCCGCGCGGGCGTCGTGGGCCTAGCTGGTGCCGTTGGGACGCTACAGGCCGCGCTCGTGGCAACAGCCGGCGTGGCGCGAGTGTTTCTATCCGCTTTCGGCGGCCCGATCGGTATCGCTATCACCGCCATCACCTTCGCGGTCGGACACTGGATGACCAGCGTTGACCAAGCCACGGCAGCGTTGAGCGAGCACAAGCGACAGATGGACGTCATCGTTGCTGCCTACGATGCCGCTGGCGACAAGGCCGGGGATTGGGCGAAGAAGATCGTCGGTGTGACGATGGCTCAGGCGCTCGAAAATCAGAACAAGTTGCAATCCGAATTCAATAAGCTGCTGGACTCCGCCATTTCCAAAAGCCGAGTCCTTTATGCAGGTGTTGCCGATTTCCCCGATACGTCCAAGCAGATTCAGCAGTTTCGCCAGATTGAGGCCGCGCTCGCAGACGTCAAGGATGGCAGCAAGTCACTCGGCGATCTGAAAGACGTCCTCAACGACATAGCTCTCAACCCCGCAGAAGAGCAATTCAAGCAGATCGCCCTGGAACTCCTCAACATGGTCAATAATGCTGGCGAGGGCGAGACGAGCCTCACCGATTTGGCCGACGCCATCGCGAGAGCCGAAGCTGGCATCCGCTTGATGAATGACACCGCGACAGATGCTGACAAGGCGCTTGTTGGCACGGCTAAGGCGGCTCAGGACGCTGCCGAGAAGTTCGATTATCAGGGCAAGACAACCGCCTTCAACAAGCTCCTGAATGAGATGAAAGAGAATATTCCCGGAATGGCTGACGAGCTGAAAAAGCTCGAAGCCCTCAAGGGACTGGAAAAGCAGTATCAGGACGCGATGAAGCTCGCGACCACTATGGGGCAGATTGTCGACGCAACGAAATCTTACAGCCAGGCCGTCGCCGGCATCAACTCAGCATTTGACCAGAAGCAGTTCGACAGTCTGCCGGACTCGAGCAAGAAACTCGTCGATCGCATCATCTATGTTGAAGGCGGAACGACACGTTCGAGCGATACGAACAAACAGGGGTCGTCCGCTCAAGGTATTGGTCAGTTCACGGCCAGCACCTGGCTCCCGATCTTCAATCGTCTCTTTCCTGCGCTCGCTCAGCTCACCGACGCGCAGAAACTGGAGTATCGCTACAACGAGGCTTACGCGCGGCCGATCCTTGAGCAGTTGACGAAGCAAAACCAGATGGCACTTGCCAATGCTGGTGTCGCTCCGACGGACTCGAACACTTACCTTGCGCACTTCCTCGGCTCCGGTGACGCAATCAAGGTTGCGCTCGCCAATCCAGATGAACTGGCCAAGAACGTTGTCCAGGCGGCCTCGGTTGCGGCCAATCCCACGGTCATCAAAAGCGGCACGACCGTTCGGGACCTGCAGAATTGGGCCACATCGAAAGTCGGCGGCGGCTCTGAGATCATGGCCGGTGGTGAGACGAAGCAAGAAAACTTCGATGAGAACATCGCTCAGCGCGTAAAGGGTCTTAAGGAAGAGGCCACGGCGCGCAAGGACTCAAACAGAGAGGGCGAGATCGCGAAGGCTATCGCTCAGGCCGAGGCTGAGGCCACGCGCGCAAATGTCACGCTGACCCAAGCTCAGCGCGATGCAATACGCGAGGCCACTGGCGCGAAATACGACTCCGCTCATGCAGACGAGCTGTTGAAGGCTAATCAGGAAGATGCGCGGGAGCAGCTCAGCAAGATCGTCGGTCTCGATCAGCAGCGCAAGGACCTCCTTGAGCGCATTAACATGGCTCAGGCCGCTTGGGATACTCAGCAGGCGGTCGAGCTGGAGCAACAGCTCGCGGGCGTCAACAAGCAGCTCGCGGATGCCATTCCGAAGGCTCTCGATCTCGCCAAGACCCTCGGCGACGAGAAAATGATTGCTCAGCTTCAGAGAGTAAATCTTCATACGGAAAAGCTGAACACCAAGTTCAACGCCTTCGGCCTGACCGCGTCGAACGTCCAAAGCCTGGTAGGCGGCTTTGCAGACGGCATCGTTGGTGCGTTTGACTCGTTCGCCGAGGCGGTCGCCAACGGCCAGAACGCGTTCAAGGCGTTGGGCCAGGCTTTCCTGCAGTTCGCTGCCGACTTCCTTCGCGAGATCGCGGCCATGATCCTGAAGCAGATGTTGCTGAACCTGCTCGCCGGGGTCGGGGGACCTATCGGCGCCGCTGCCAAAGGTATTGGAGGCGTTGTCAGCGGCCACACTGGCGGGCTTGTAGGCGCATCGGCCATTGGCTCGGGAAACATGTCCAGGTCCTTCTCGCCAGCGCTCTTTCAAAACGCGATCCGCTACCACACGGGTGGCGTTGTCGGTTTTCAGCCTGATGAAGTGCCGGCCGTGCTCCGGAAGAATGAAGAAGTCCTAACAGAACAGGATCCGCGTCATCGTTTCAACAAGAGCGCCGACAGCAATGGCGGAAAGCAGGAGGCTGGTCAGTCGATCAAGCAGGTCCTGGTGATCGGCGAGCGCGATCTAGCCAACGCAATGGCAAGCAGTCACGGCGAGAAGGTCATCGTCACGGCGCTGAAGCGCAACGCCGCTACCGTCAAAAAGATACTGGGGTAGATCATGATGCAGTCCCCGATGCAGCGACTTGTTCGCAACGTGATCCAAGGGAGGTTTCTATCCAGGATAGCTTTTGTGGAGATTGAGAAACCAGTGCTCACACCAAGGCCGGTGGCCGTCACCGCTGAGAATATTGAGCGCGCTCTGGACCGGCTTTCGCAAATCATGAAGCGTATGGGAAAAGAAGCCCCGTTATACTATCCGATCTATAGCCGGCTCGAAGACGAGCTTGCTGCTCTCTCTGCCAAAGATGACCGGATGGTCGCCGTGCTGGAACGAGCTAGACGATCGCAGGGTCGAACGGCAGCGCGACTTTCTTCATAATGTCTTGTTTCAGCCTCATTGAGCCGCCCTCACCATATTCCGGGCGGTCCATTGAGTGTCCCATCAATATCTGGCGCATTTCAAAATCGACGCCGGCCTCCTTCATTCGATCCTCGAACGAGTGCCGTAGAGAGTAAATGAAGTGGTCAGACGTGGGCAGCAACTTGTTTTTCCGAAAGAATTTCAAAAGCGCAGCCGAGAGCGAGCTTTCCTTGTCCTTGTATCGAGGAAATCCTGCAGGGTGCTTTTTCAAGACTTCAAGTGCCATTCCCGTTATCGGTAAAACCCGATCCGACGACTGTGTCTTAATCTCTCGTGGGTCCTCAGGATCATCGCGCGCCTCGATCTTAAGATGCGGTACCGGACCGTCCAGCACGATCATTTCCGGTGAGAGGTTGCATATCTCAGACGGCCTGGCGCCGGTATCAGCAACGATCAGCACGATCGCACGTGCTTCGGCGTTGAGCTTTTCCAAATTCCCAGGCTTTAAGATCGTCCCCGTGATCCAGTCCAGTGACAGCGGCAACCGCTTGATCTTACGTTTAGCGCTCTTAGATTTTTCTCTGAAAGACATATTGTCGAACGGGTTACGCCTATCGTGCTCGCCGATATGGCTGAAATATTCGCGGTAGATCACCCGAAGGTTTCCTATTCGCCGATTGCCGATAGATGCGCCATGAGTAGCCGCACCCTCCTTAGGCGCAATCTTCGCCATCCAGTGGTCGTAAAACTTCCGCGCATCATCTCGGCCTAAGGCGTCGACTGCCAGGTCGCCAACTACTTCGATGAAGTTATCGATCGACTCCGACCTGACATTCATCCAGCGCTTACGCTGACCTGGGCTTTTCCCGATCAATTGATGTGGAGCTATCTCGTTTTTGTAGGTATCAAACGCATCGCTTAGGAGAACCTCAGGCTTTGCTACTCCGCCAAGTACGGCATGGACGACCGGCATTGGCGTTGCTGGGCTCATGACAGCTTCAATGCGCTGGAGGATCGTATCGAGCCCCTCGGCGGCAACCTCCTTCGAGGGACGATAGGCGAAGCCCATGGCGCGTGCGCGCTTCACAGCAGCGTCATATCGCTTGCGCGCAGTGTCTTTGTCCTGCCCTTCGGTCAAGGTCGACCAAAGCTCATTGTCTGCATTCTCGTACACATCTCGCATGGCCCTAGCCTGCGCTAGGTCTGTCGTTTTCAAGGATATTCGGACATGCTCCCCGCGACCGTCAACGTCTCGAACTTCAGCGGGGACTCGACGCTTGTAGTAAAAATTGCCTTCGCGCTGCGTGAGATAGCGATCCCGATCAACGTCGTTTTTACGAATTCGACCCACTGCAAAATCCACTCTGTAGCCCAATATGGGGCTCAATTAGTGGCACAGTTTAGAGGTAAAATGCAAGGCCCCCTTGACAGTCTTGCGAAAAAGTCAAATCTATACAGATAGTTAGCTAATATTTAGCGGGAAGTTCTTGGAGCGGGTGAAGGGAATCGAACCCTCGTATTCAGCTTGGGAAGCTGCTGCTCTACCATTGAGCTACACCCGCGACGAGCGAAGATTTCCAACAGATGGCGGCCGGTGTCAAGCGGCCGGGTCACGTCGACGGTGGTTTTGTCAGATGCGGAAATGCTTCGAGAGTTTCAGGCCCTGCGCCTGGTAGTTGGAGCCGAGGCCGGTGCCGTAGAGGCTTTCGGGGTGTTCCTGCATGTGCTCGTAGACCAGGCGGCCGACGATCTGACCGTCTTCGAGGATGAAGGGAACCTCGTGGCTGCGCACCTCGAGGACGGCGCGGCTACCGCGGCCGCCGGCTGGCGCATGGCCGAAGCCCGGATCGAAAAAGCCGGCATAGTGGACACGAAACTCGCCGACCAGGGGGTCGAAGGGGGTCATCTCGGCAGCATAGTGCGGCGGCACATGCACGGCCTCGCGGGAGACGAGGATATAGAACTCGTCGGGATCAAGGATCAGTTCGTTGCGGCCGCGGCTGTAGATCGGTTCCCAGAAATCGAAGATATCGTGCTGGGCCTTCTTGTCGACATCGACGACCGCCGTATGGTGCTTGCCGCGATAGCCGATCAGGCCGTCCTTGTCGCCGGCAAGGTCAATCGACAGCGCGATGGCGCCGCCGGAAACGTTCGGCTGCTTGCTGGCCACCAGCGTTTCGGCATCGTGCAGCGCCAGCAATTCGGCTTCGCCGAGCAGCGCCTGGCCGACACGGAAGCGGATCTGCGACAGGCGCGAGCCACGGCGCACGACAATCGGGAAGGTGCGCGGCGAAATCTCGAGGTAGAGCGGGCCCCTGTAGCCGGCCGGGATCTTGTCGAACTCCTGCGCGTAGTCGGTGATGACGCGGGTGAAGATGTCGAGGCGGCCGGTCGAGCTTTTCGGATTGGCCGAGGCCGACATGCCGGTCGGAAGGTCGAGGCGTTCCATCAGCGGCACGATATAGACGCAGCCGGTTTCGAGCACGGCGCCTTCGGAGAGATCGATGACGTGCAGGCTGAGACGATCGAGCTTGTCGGAGACGAGATGCGAGGGGCCGGGCATGAAGCTGGCGCGGACGCGGAATGCCTTGGCACCGAGACGCAGATCGAGGCTTGCCGGCTGGATCTGGTCGTGATCCAGAGCACGTTCGGCGATCAGACGCCCCGTTTCAAACAGCGCAGCAATGGCGCGGTCCGCCAAGATTCCAGTATCGCGAGCCATCATGTCCCAATCACAATTTGCCGCAGACAAAACCAAACTCGGGGAATTGACGCAAGCAGCTATCGGCAGTATTGCAGCTTTATCCCGTGGTGATTTGGCCGGTCGGCTTGCAGCCACGTTAAACAAGTGGCTAAAAAGACCGGGTTGAAACCGGTCTGCTTTTGCGACCGGTTTTTTTGTATCACGAAGGTGATGATGACATGACGAAGACCCCCAATAAGAACTGGCGCCCGGCAACAACACTCGTGCACGGCGGAACCTTGCGCTCGCAATATGGCGAGATGTCGGAAGCGATCTACCTGACGCAGGGCTTTACCTACGACAGTTCCGAGGCGGCAGAGGCGCGCTTCAAGGGCGAGGACGACGGCTTCATCTACGCCCGCTACGGCAGCCCCACCAACGACATGTTCGAAAAGCGCATGTGCGCGCTCGAAGGCGCCGAGGAAGCCCGCGCGACGGCATCCGGCATGGCCGCCATCACCGCCGCCCTGCTCTGCCAGTTGAAGGCCGGCGATCATATCGTCGCCGCCCGGGCCCTGTTCGGCTCGTGCCGCTGGGTGGTCGAGACGCTGGCGCCGCGCTACGGCATCGAGTGCACGCTGGTCGACGGCCGCGATCTGGCCAACTGGGAAAAGGCGATCAAGCCGAACACCAAGGTGTTCTTCCTGGAAAGCCCAACCAACCCGACGCTTGAAGTCATCGACATCGCCGGCGTCGCCAAGCTCGCCAACCAGATCGGCGCCCGCGTCGTGGTCGACAACGTGTTTGCGACGCCGCTCTTTCAGAAGCCGCTGGAACTCGGCGCGCATGTCGTCGTCTATTCCGCGACCAAGCACATCGACGGACAGGGCCGCAGCCTTGCAGGCGTCATCCTGTCGGACCGCGAATGGGTGACCGAGCATCTGCAGGACTATTATCGCCACACCGGTCCGGCCATGTCGCCTTTTACCGCCTGGACGCTGATCAAAGGGCTTGAGACGCTGCCAATCCGCGTCAAGGCGCAGACGGAGAATGCCGGCCGTATCGCCGACTTCCTGGCTGAGCAGAGCAAGGTCGCCAAGGTGATCTATCCCGGCCGCAAGGACCATCCGCAGGCCGATATCATCGCCAAGCAGATGACCGGCGGTTCGACGCTGGTGGCGTTCGAACTAAAGGGTGGCAAGGAAGCGGCGTTCAAGCTGCAGAATGCGCTCGAGGTCGTGACCATCTCCAACAATCTCGGCGATACGCGCTCGATCATCACCCATCCGGCGACGACGACGCACAAGAACCTGACGGACGAGGCGCGTGCCGAACTCGGTATTTCGCCGGGCACCGTGCGGTTCTCCGCCGGTATCGAGGATGTCAACGATCTCCTTGAGGACTTCGCCAAGGCGCTTGCGCAGGTGAACGCCTGAGAAAGCTAAATATCGGCCGGATCGACGCCGATCCGGCCGATATCGATGCCATGCGCGATAGTTTTCGCGCATAAATGGTAACGCGTTAGTGTTAACACGCCAAAACATCGGCCTTTATTGGTATTTGCTGCGCGATCAACGCGGCATTTATTGACCTGCCGTACCTGTTATAAGATACCAGTAACGTATTCTTACTATGGTGTAGGCATGTACCGCGCCCTGACACGAGACATTGAAGTGGTCGTCGAGCCCTTTTACCTGGAGGAGCAATCCGACCCGGAAGACGACCGCTATGTCTGGGGATACCGCATCGTCATCAGCAACAATTCCGATCTGACCGTGCGTCTCGTCAACCGCTACTGGAACATTACCGACCAGAACGGCGTGGTGGACGAAGTGAGCGGCGCGGGCGTCGTCGGCGAACAGCCGACGCTTGGCCCCGGCGACACCTATGAATATTCCTCCGGCTGCCCGCTCGACACGCCGTCGGGCCTGATGTTCGGGCACTACCAGATGGAAACCGACGAAGGCGAGACTTTCCAGGTGGAAATCCCCGCCTTCTCACTCGATTCACCCGGATTGCTCAGGGTTCTGAACTAATCAATCACTCCGCCGCCTGACGCAGCTCTTCCGCCTCGAAACGATAAGTCGTCGAGCAGAACTCGCAGGTGACGGAGATCAGGCCGTCTTCCTGGCTGGCGTCGATCTCCTCAGCAGAGAACCCCTGAAGCACGCCCTTGATCTTCTCCCGCGAGCAGGAACAACGATCGAACACCGCGCGCGGTTCGTAGACCCGCACGCCACGTTCGTGGAACAGGCGAAACAGCAGCCGTTCGGTGCCGACAAGCGGATCCGTCAGCTCGTCGAAATGAATGGTCTCGACCAGTGAACGGGCTTCGGCCCAGGCGTCGTCCTCGGAATGCTGCGCAGAGCTGGTATCGCCGTCGCCGCCATGAAGGTCGGCCTGGCGCATGCGCTCCGGGGCTTCCGGCAGGAACTGGGCGACAAGCCCCCCTGCCCGCCAGCGGTGACGCGGCTTGCCGACCTCGTCGCGATCGAACAGCTCGGCGGCGGCAAGGCGCACGCGCGTCGGGATCTGCTCGGACTGGCGGAAATAGGTGCCGGCGATGTCCTCAAGCGTGGCGCCGTCGAGCGCGACGATGCCCTGATAGGGCTGGCTAAACTTGCCCTGATCGATGGTGAAGGCCAGCATGCCCTTGCCGAGCAGCTGTTCCGGTTCGGTCTGGCCGGCGGCAACCGCCTCGTCGAGCAGCGTCTGGTCGAAACGGGCATAGGCGCGCACGTTCTCAGGCGTCGAGAAATCGGCGACGAGGAGATCGACCGGGCCGTCGCTCTTGGTCTGAACCGTGAACTTGCCGTCGAATTTCAGCGAGGTGCCGAGCAGCACCGTCAGCGCGATGACTTCGGCGAGCAGCCGGGCGACCGGTGCGGGATAGTTGTGGCGCTCGAGGATCGCATCCAGCATCGGGCCGAGCTGGACGGCGCGACCGCGCACATCCAGGTTCTCGACCTGAAAGGGAACGACATGATCATCGCCGGCGAAATCAAATTCGCCGAGGGCGGATGCAGCTTCTGCCATCGTCTTCTCCTAGTCTGAGAGCGGCAGACAAGAGTGTCCATCCGCCCGGGCGGCCACGGGTCCTTCCGGCCCAACGTGGCGTCCATTATGGTTCAGATCGCGCCCAGGCACCAAGCAAGAATCGACTTCTGCGCATGAAGGCGGTTTTCCGCTTCATCGAAGACCACGGACTGCGGACCGTCGATCACCTCGTCCGTGACTTCCTCACCACGATGGGCAGGCAGGCAATGCATGAACAATGCATCCTTGCCGGCTTGCGCCATCAAGGCCGAATTGACCTGATAAGGCTGGAAGACGTTGTGACCCCGGGCCCG
>Ga0247741_1000053_pt1 | contig 93910 bp, 75 predicted proteins | sample UWRJL213509R2_FD_180945 | JGI IMG/M metagenome (GOLD analysis project Ga0247741, IMG submission 180945) | Plant litter microbial communities from Arlington Agricultural Research Station in Wisconsin, United States - UWRJ-L213-509R-2 | ecosystem: Environmental > Terrestrial > Plant litter >... | reverse complement strand
GTTGTAACGTGTCCAGACATTTCCTTGCTGAACCGGTGTATTTGGTTTTTGTCTGCCAATTTCTGTCGCTATCGGACTATCAGTAATCGAAGCTTCGTTATAAGAATACGCCGCCGAAATGCTCCAATTGCGTGTAATACTTCCGTTTACGTCGATTTCGATTCCTTTAGATTCTTCTTCACCAATTGCTCGCATCAAATCAGGATTTGTTGCATCGTTTGCATTGTAAAGTGTATTTTTTTGTTCGATTTTAAACAAAGCAACCGTTACAAAAAGCTTTTCTTTAAACCACGATGATTTCCCTCCAAACTCAATCATATTACTTTCTAATGGATCAAATGGTCCGCCTGAATTAGGGTTAGCTAATGTTGAAGCCAATTGCGGATTGTATCCTTTTACGTAAGTTCCGTACAAATTAATATTTGGGTTTACCGTATAAGTCAGTCCAAAACGAGGCAGGAAAGAGTGTTGTTTTACCTTCTTTTCTGTATCTTTTTTGTAATTTTCCTTATCTGTATATTCATCATAACGAACTCCGATTAAAGCCTGAAAAGCTCCAAATTTAATATGATCCTGAAGATAAACACCATACAAAGAATAATACGTTGGGTCAAACGGACGCGCAGCATAAAAATACTTGCTCATGTCTTTTAACTGTTGCGATGCCGACGGATTTGTTAAATCAAAATGCGCCACATTCGGAACCGGATTTCCTTTAGAATCAAGTAAATAATTCGCTTTATTGGCTGGGATATAAGTCGCAATCGATCCTGTATTGGCCGCATTTCTGTATCCTGTTGCCTGCAACTGCGAACCTCCTGAAGGTACTTCTTCCTGAGCATAATCATAACCTAAAATTAAATTATGATCTAAAGCTCCGGTTTTGGCTTCATATTTAAAAAACGTCGAAAGATTATCAATATAACGCTTACGTTTACGCATAAAAACCTGCATTTCTATAGCGGTTGGAATCGTAGATCCGTCGCCTGCAGAAGCATATTTATTAGCACCACGATGTTCCAGTAAATCTTCGGTATAACCCGTACGGATATAAGATGCAGAGAACGATAAACGATCACTAAACTGGTGGTTTAAAGAGGTCGTAACAATATATGTTTCTTCATTTAAATAATCATTGGTAGAGTTTAAAGAGCTTGATGTTTTAGTCGAATACAAATTGTTTTCATAAGTAGACTGACCACGATCTAAAACACTTTTTGAACCCGAATAAATCAAATCAAAGTTAACGCTCGTTTTGTCATTTGGCAGAAAAGAAAGAGAAGGAGCGAAGACAATATTTTTGTCAAATTGCAAATCCCTGAAAGAGTTGGCATTTTCGTAACCCAAATTCAAACGGTATAAAAGTGATTTGTCTTCTGTCAAAGGTCCTGTAAAATCGGCAAGAGCTCTTAAAGTATTAAAACTTCCGGTAGAAAAACTCACACTGTTGGCAGGCTGATCCAAAGGTTTTTTAGTAACACGGTTTAAAACACCACCCGGAGAAGCATTTCCAAACAAAGCAGAAGAAGGTCCTTTTAAAACCTCGACACGCTCCAGATAATTGGCAAGAGGCTGTTTCCAGAACCCCGTTGAGGTTCTCATTCCGTTAAGCAATTGTGTGTTGCTTCCGCCATTAATTCTAAATCCACGAATAGTAATATCATCATAAAAACTAAACTGGCTCACACCGCTAAAGTTTTTTACAATTTCGCCTACGCGAATAGAACCCTGATCTGCAATTAACTCTTTTGTAGCATAAGAAACTGATTGTGGAAGATCTTTTAAGGCAATTTCTGTTTTTGCCCCAATAAAAGATTTCGTGTTTCGATATGATTTTTCTTTGCGTCCCGTGATTTCTACAGTTTGCAAAGTATTGATATTTTCCTGTAAAGTAATCGAAAGATCCAGATTTTGATTCTCTTGTAATTCAAAAGATTTTTCCTGAACAGAAAATCCCATTGCCGAAACAGAAATAGTATAATTTCCGGCGGCAAGATTGTTAAGTTCAAAATTTCCCCTGTCGTCAGAAATGGCATTCTTTTTTAAACTTTTTATTGAAATCGAAGCATAAGAAACAGCTTCATTATTCTCGGAAACAATTTTTCCGGTAATTTTTGCATTTTGCGACCATCCAATATTAAAAAGGACAAGCAGCAATAATGAGTAAGTAAACTTCATGGCGGTTATTTATTTTGCGTGCAAATTTATAGTTATTTAGATTAAATACAAATAATAAAATTTCGCGTGGCGTTTTAAAACTTTAAAAAAACAGGATCAAAGACCCAGATGCTAAAGCAAAAAAACAGAAATAAACAAAGGAAGGTTTCAAATAAAAAAAGAGACTAAATTATTATTTAACTTGTTTTATTTTAGATATTTAAGTTTTATTTGTTTTGAATTTTACAGTCGAAGTTTCTTGTTGTAAATAACAGAAATGGTTTACAATCTAAAATCGATTTCTAATTAAAATGAAAGAAAAGAAGCAAAAGTACTTACCTAAAAGTAACCGATTTTTTTTCAATTAAATTCTGAATGTAAAGTTTATCCTTCTTTTTTAAAATTGTTTTTTTCTTAACGAGGCTAATCTCCCGAAATTAGGAACTCTTTTTAAATCCTGGAAATACAACATCACAATTTCAATACATTTTTAAACTGAAATTTTACTTGTAATTTGGTGTAAAAATGTATTTCATCGGTTTAATTTACTTTTAGTCGATTATTTTATTGATTTTGTAAGATATTAATGCATATATTAGCAAAAAAGATAAGTAGGAAGTAAAAGCGTGTAAGGAAAGAATTTCGTTTAGAATGGAAATTGTTAATGAAGTCAATTATTGAATTTAATTAGAATCAGATTACGAAAATTAGAGGTAATCACCAGTCAAAGATATGATGTGGGCCGAATTGACATTCCGTACAATTGTAATAAATTGATTTCAGGTGTTTATTTACTGCGCATTCAAACGGGAGGAACTGTTATAAACAAAACCTTCATCAAACAATAGTTAGTTTATTTTTTTTATTTTGTTTTTTATCAACCCTGTCAATCATCGATTCGACAGGGTTTTTATTTGCAAAATTTTATCTCAGAACCGAAATTTTCAATACCGGTTTATTAATTTAAAATGCTACAGGTTTTTAGACTGAAGATATTTCAAAGTTTTCAGGATATTCGGAATATCTTTCACCCTTGTTTCTGTCCAAAAATATTTGTCCTTATAATTTGAGTTTTTAATTATAATAGTAAAAGTTTGAGTCGTAATATAATTTTCAAATTTCAATTGAATTTCCTTTGTATTAAAAATATATTTTACAGTTTTCTTTTCTTTTGAGGCTAAATCCATATTCGGAATCACATAATTCTCAAACCAAATAATCAAATCCGGTATTTCATCAGTTCCAATCCATGCGGTTTCTTTTGTATACTCGGTTGGTCTGTTTGGATGATCTTTTACAATGTAACTGCTTTCTACAGCCAAACCCAATATTTTTTTATTTTCCTTTAAATCAATAATTTCACTTGGATAAAAAGACACACTTTCTCCCAAACCGGATTTAAATAAAGTCTTTTCATTTTCGGACATATTGACCTGCACGTAGCCGGATTTTTCGATAAATTTTGTGGGTTCTGAATATTGTATTTCCTGAGATATCCCAATAAGCGGAACAAGTAACAATAAGAAAGTAAATTTTTTCATAACTATTATTTTATAAGATTGATAAATAAATTATTTACTTTTGAGAAAAGCTTTACAATCAAAACGCCATTTTCATGCCACAATTCAACAAGTTACTATTTTTTTTAGCTTCTCTTTTTTGCACGATTTCTATAAATGCACAAAACAAAACGTATTCGAGTCCGGTAAAACAGGAAATAGCGGACACCACTTTTGTGAATTTAAAAGACTTTAGCAAAGATTTTATCTACGATATGAAATATGCTACAGAAGATAATTTCCTGAAAGCCAAAGTTTACGATTGTGCCGAATGTTTTCTGCGCTTAAAAACGGTTCAGGCGTTAGTTGCGGCCAATAAAGATTTTATGAAAAAAGGCTTCAAAATAAAACTATACGATTGTTACAGGCCTTTGTCTATCCAGAAAAAAATGTGGGAGATTGTATCGAATCCGGAGTATGTGGCCGATCCAAAAAAAGGCTCCATCCATAATAGAGGAGGAGCCGTTGATATTTCTATAGTTGATGCCAATGGAAAAGAAGTAGATATGGGAACTCCTTTTGATTTCTTCGGAATTCAGGCCAGTCATAATTATAAGAAACTTTCAAGCCAGATCAAATCAAATCGGGCTTATCTTAAAAAAGTAATGATCGCAAATGGCTTTAATTCTTTTGATTCAGAATGGTGGCATTATAATTTAAAAACAGGATTGAAAGACAAAGTTGCCAATCAAAAATGGAATTGCGAATAACTATTCGACGCAACGAATGTTTTCCATGAAATAAGTATCTGGATGATATACTTTTTGGTTCATTTCAGACGTTATTTCGCTTCTTACAACATAATCTTCAACATCCGTCAGGTATTTAATTCGCATAATAGAAACCGGAGACTTTTTTAGTTCTTCAAAATTATCCTTCATAAACATAAAAATTCCGGTATTTATTCTGTTGTTATACCCTTTTTCATGAATAAGAGTTCCGCAGTTTTCCTGATTTATGTGCAGTAAAGTTACAATTTTACCATTTTGTAATTGTAAAAATACTTTTGAGTTTTTATCAAAGCAATTCGCTTTTACAAAGTCTTTGCTTTTTTGAATTAATTGAAGGTTTAAAGTTGGTAAACCATCAGTTTGTGCTAATGAAAAGAATACATAATTTGAAGTTCCTCCAAAATTTTTCTCACTAATCAGATATTCGTTTGTTACTTTATAAGTACCAATTGAGTCGTTTACATTGACGCTGTATTCACATGGTTTTTGGGCAAATGCAGTAAGGGTTAACAGAAAAAAAGTCAGGGTAATTAGTTGTTTCATTTTTAAGTTATTTTTCTGCAAATTAAAACTATTTTGCTATCATTTTTATCTGTTGTAAAAAAACAATACAAATTTCCTCCATTTTTTATTTTCCACTTTTTCCGAATATTTTCTACCGTGTCCGGAAAATTTCTCGTCGTGATATTGGCCTGCTTGTTGGAGAGTTCTGTTTTCATGTCGTTTTTACCATACGATATCACTTTTTCGATTTCAAAAGTTCGTCCCGGAAAATCAATCAATTCATCAGAAGTATATAAATGAGAATGTTTATGCAGTTTATTGATGTTGAAAAAAATACTGACTTCATCAAAACCACCGGATTTCATAATGGCAGAATTGGGCTCGTACAGAAATTTTTGCGGTAAATGATAAAAAGGCAAATTCGTTTCTTCGCCTAAAATAAATTCAAAAGTTTCGGTTTTATCTTTTAAAATATTGGCGGTTTTTATGGTTATTTCACCCAAATACTGATTGTGAATTTCAAAAAGCAATTCTTTTACTTCATTTTCCAATGCAATAATATGAATGTTTTTTACAAATTTCAATTCAGATAAACCGGCTGAGATATCCAGTAAAGGCGCGGTTTTTATTAAAATAGCATCACTTTTTTCGAAGTAAAAATCTAAAGATTCCGGCACATTTGGCAAACAGTCTTTCAGCATAAAAACTTTGCCTTTTGCATCATTTCTGCGCGACGGATCAATGTAAATCCAATCCCATTTTTGATTTGATTCTTTTAAGATATTTTCTGAATCATCCGCATAAAAAGTACAATTTTTAACTTGTAATTGCTCAAAATTATGTTTTACAATTGTCGATAATTCTTCGTTTATTTCGCAATGCTCAACGTCTTTAAATTTCTTGGAAAAATAATAATCATCAACACCAAAACCTCCCGTAAGATCAATCAGGCTTTCGCCCGAAATTAAAGAAGCCTTATAAGCCGCCGTTTTTTCAGATGAAGTTTGTTCTACAGAAACCTTGCTCGGATAAATTATATTTTCTGTCGAAAACCAGGTTGGTAATTTGTCTTTTGCTTTAGATTTTGCTTCAATTTGATTTAAAATCGAAATCCATTCCACTTCAGGAAAAGGATTCTTCTGAAGCGCTAATTTTGCAATCGAAACACCGCTATTTTTATTGATAAAGTCCTGAATGTTTTGTTGTAAAATAGAAGTGTTCAATGCTAAATTCTTTCAGTTAATACGGAGACAATTTTGTTGTCAGGAAAAAATTCTTTCAAAATTACTTTCACCATTGTAAAAACCGGGATCGCAATAATCATTCCTACGATTCCAAAAGTAATTCCGCTAATTAAAGTAATCAGGAATATTTCTAACGGATGCGAATTTACACTTTTTGATGAAATTATGGGCTGGCTTATATTATTATCAATTGCCTGAACAATCAGAAAACCTATAATTACGTAAATAGTTCTTGGTAAAATTTCCGTTTGAAAATCACTTCCAATCATGCTGATCATTGTTAAAAGTCCGGCTAAGACAGTTCCAATAATGGGTCCTATATAAGGTATGATATTTAAAATAGCACATAAAAATGCAATTACAAAAGCATTTTTATTTCCAAAAATCATTAAAACAATTAGATACAAAATAAAAACAACCGTTAACTGAAGCAATAAACCAATAAAATAACGGGCTAAAAAGTGATTGATTTTCGTAACAGAATTGATGATTTTATCTTCATTATTATCTGGTAAAATTTTTCTCGCAGTCGCTTTAAAATTATCCTGATCCTTAATAAAGAAAAAAGTAATAAAAAATACTGAAACTAATCCCATTCCCATATCTGCCAAAAAGCCTAAAATAGAATTAATAAAGCCTGTAAAATAACTAAAACTAAACAGGGATGTTATCTTAGAATCTTTCAAAACCTTGTTTAAATCTACGTGCGGAATATTAAAATAAGCTTCAATACTTTGTTCTGTTTCCAGAAATTGTGCTTGTAAATGATTGGTATCCAGAAGAGATAAATTATTAGCTTGTGCAATGATCAGCGGTACGAATAAAAAGATAAAACCTATCATCGTTAAAATAAAAACAATAATGGTTACTGCTGCTGCGAGTGAGTTACCGAATTTCAATTTATTTTTTAAAAACTGTACTAACGGATTTGCAATCAAACACAATATCAGCGAAATGCATAAATAAACAATTACAGTTTGTATTTCGTATAAAAAATATAAAATTATTCCTATTACCAGTATCGTTGTTAAAGCTCTTAATATTCCGTTAGATATTATTTTTGAAGTGATCATGATTCAGTTTTAGGTTATAAATATAGGAAAAAGCTTTTATATTCTTTGGGTAAAATAAAAAAAGCGAGATAGTGTATATCTCGCTTTTAGTGTATGAAATGGAATATCTTTTAGATACCAAATGCAGCTCTTGGACCTCCGGTTACAAAAATTGCAGCCATTCTGCTTTTTTGCCCGTTAGAGAACATATACATCGCATTGTCATCAGTATAATCCATGTAGTTCATTGTCATTTCTACCGGAGTACCAGAACAAGTACTGTAGTGTGGATAAGCTGGTACACCATAGTTTTCTTCGTTATGAGTTGGAGTATCAGCTACTAAATCGCTTCCGCAAGTTGCATCTCCCCAAATGTGACGTAGATTCATCCAGTGACCCACTTCGTGAGTACCAGTTCTTCCTAAATTAAACGGAGCATTTGCAGAACCGGATAATCCGAAATATTTAGAATCAATTACAACTCCGTCAGTAGAAGAAGGCCCGCCTGGAAATTGTGCATAACCTAAAATTCCTCCGCCAATAGCGCAAGACCATAAGTTAAGTTTTGTAGTTGGAGAAGTTGGAGCAATACCACCCTGAGCCGTTTTTTTCATGGCATCATTTGTTCCCCAAGATGTTTTTGTAGTCGATTTTCTAATTACCTGATCTAAAACAAACGTAATTCCTACGTTAGCCTTAACACCTGCAAATAAAGCAGGAACACTGTTGTAATCAGAGTTTAAAGCATTGAAATCTTTGTTTAATACATCAATTTGAGATTGAATCTGAGCATTTGAAATGTTTTGTGCAGTAGTTCTGTAAAGAACGTTTACTACAACTGGAATTTCAACTTTGCCGTTTACTAAACGCTTAGTTAATATTGCATTGTTTGTAAAAGCTTCAATTTGGTTCATTCTGATCGCTAATGTTGGATCAGCTTTTAATTGTGCTTCTAAAACTTCCTGAGAGGCGCATATTCTGCGGCTGGCAATTGCACTTACTTTTGAATCTGCTGATTCTGTTGAGTCATTTTGACAAGAAAACAGCAAAAGAGCCGTAACTGCGGATAAAAAAACTTTTTTCATAATAATAGGGGTTTTTGTTATAATATTGTTGATTAGTTAAACAATATCGCAATTTTATAACAAAAGTTTTAAGTAGCAAAATTTTTACAAATAATTATTTGTGAGAATTTTACAATCCCTTATATAATCTAGTTCTTACAAAAATTTAACAAAAATTATTAAGAAGTAATTTCGTACAAAGCAATACTTGTGGCTTGAACAACATTCATAGAACTGTTGTTTCCGAACATATTTATATGCACAATTTGGTTCGAAATTTTTAAAAGTTCATCAGAAATTCCATCAATTTCACTTCCAACTAAAAGTGCAATTTTTTGATTCTCAGGAATTATCACTTCTTTTAGCGGTTTACTATTGCTGGCAATTTCCAAAGCAATAATTTGGAAGTTATTTGCAGTTAAATAATCGACTAGTTCAGTCGTTTGTTCAATTACAGTATGTGGCACACGTAAATGTGTGCTTCTTGAAGTTTTATTGATTTTTCTTGGCCTTAGCGGAATATTTTTCCCTAAAAAAATAATATTTTCTACGCCAAAAGCTTCTGCAATTCTAAAAAGAGAACCAATATTTTGCTGAAAATAAATGTGATCGCAAACCAGCGTTATCGGAAACGTTTTTCGCTCAAATTGATTTTCTTCGTGAGTAAGCTGCACTTTATTCTATTAATTAGTGAATATATAATTGATAATATTGGCGCCCATTTTCAGCGCTTTATCTCTCGATGCAAGTGGGTCGTTGTGTACTTCTGCATCTTCCCAGCCGTCGCCTAAATCGCATTCGTAAGTATATAATAAAACCAGTTTGTTTTCGATAAAAATTCCAAAAGCCTGAGCGCGCGTGCCATCGTGTTCGTGAATTTTTGGCAATCCGTTGGGGAAAGGAAACGGTTTTTGAAAAATAGGATGATTCGCCGGAATTTCAATTAAATTATTATTAGGGAATATTTTCTTGATTTCTTTTCGAATGTATTGATCCATTCCATAATTGTCATCAATATGCAAAAAGCCTCCGCCGGTTAAATAATTTCTCAAATTTGCCACATCAGCATCGCTAAAAACAACATTTCCGTGACCCGTCATGTGTACAAAAGGATAGGAAAGCAAATCAGGATTTCCCGGTTCAACCGTTGATGGTTTTGCTTTTATTCTTGTATTGATATTTGAATTACAAAACTGAATTAAATTGGGCAATGATGTAGGATTTGCATACCAATCCCCTCCGCCACTGTATTTTAGCAAAGCAATTTCCTGTGAGAAGGAAGGAAGTGAAATGAGGAATAATAAGTAAAATATTTTTTTCATAATAATTATAAATTATCTGGCAGTTTGCTTTTTATATGCGGCCTGTTGTGTCTTGAGTGAATCTTTGTCGGGCTTCTGGTGTGGTCCCTAGTTTCTCTCAATTACAAATATTGTGTCTGACTAAACATTCTCATTAAAAAACACCACACTATGACAAGCGACAACCGCAGCAGTTTCAGTACGTAAACGTGTATTTCCTAACATTACCGGCTGAAAATTGTTTTCTAAAGCCAATGCAATTTCCTTTTCAGAAAAATCGCCTTCGGGACCAATTAATAATGTTACGTTTTCGTTTGGTTTTAAAACTTCTTTCAATGATTTTTTATCGGTTTCTTCGCAATGTGCAATTAATTGTAAGCCTTCGTTTTTTTGTTTGATGAATTCTTTAAATGAAATCGCCTCGTTTAATTTTGGTAAAAAAGTTTCATTTGATTGTTTCATTGCCGAAAGAATGATTTTTTCAAATCGTTCTTTGTTCACCACTTTTCTTTCAGAGCGGTCGCAAAAAACCGGCGTGATTTCCTGAATACCAATTTCGGTTGCTTTTTCTAAAAACCACTCAAAACGATCGTTCATTTTGGTTGGCGCAACGGCCAAATGCAAACGGAATTTTGGTTCAGAAGTTTTTTTTATCGAAAGTACTTCAACGATACATTTATTATCTGAAGCCAGCGTGATTGAAGTTTCAAACAACAAGCCTAAACCATTTGTAACGTGAAGAATATCCGAATCTTTTTTTCGTAAAACCTTGATTATATGACGACTTTCTTCTTTGTCAAAAGAAAAACTTTCGGTTGATTCGTCTATATCGGGATTGTAAAATAATTGCATAATTAAAATTGTATTCGTGCTTTTGAAACTACTGCCTGAGTTTCAAAACGATTTGATAAATATTTTTGATAGCCTACAATTCCAATCATTGCCGCATTATCTGTAGTGTATTCAAATTTTGGAACAAAAGTTTTCCAGCCGTATTTGCTTTCACTTTCCTTCAATCGCGTTCTGATTCCGGAGTTTGCAGAAACGCCGCCGCCAATCGCAATTTGAGTAATTCCGGTTTCTTTTACCGCTAATTTTAATTTATCCATCAAAATTTCGATAATCGTATATTGAATAGAAGCGCAAATATCATTGAGGTTTTCTTCGATGAAATTTGGATTTTCTAATTTTTTCTTCTGAATAAAATATAAAATTGCCGTTTTTAATCCGGAGAAACTAAAATCTAAACCCGGAACTTTTGGTTTTGTAAAGGCAAACGCTTTTGGGTTTCCTTCTTTTGCATATTTGTCTATTAAAGGTCCGCCTGGATAGGGAAGTCCAAGGATTTTTGCACTCTTGTCAAAAGCTTCTCCAACCGCGTCATCAGTGGTTTCGCCAATAATTTCCATATCAAAAAAACCGTTGACTTTAACGATTTGTGTATGTCCGCCGCTAATAGTTAAAGCTAAAAATGGAAATTCAGGTTTATCAAAGCCTTCTTCATCAATAAAATGCGCCAAAATATGGGCATGCATGTGGTTTACAGCAATTAACGGAATTTTCAATGCTAATGAAAGTGATTTGCTAAACGAACTTCCTACCAATAAAGAACCCATTAAACCGGGACCTTGTGTAAAGGCAATTGCAGTTAATTGTTCTTTTTGTACATTTGCTTTACGAAGTGCAGCATCTATCACAGGAACAATATTTTGCTGATGTGCTCTCGACGCTAATTCAGGAACGACGCCCCCATATTGATTGTGAATTAGCTGATTGGCCACAACATTTGAAAGTACTTTGTCGTTATGTAGAACTGCAGCCGCAGTATCATCGCAAGAACTTTCGATGGCAAGAATAAAAACCTCTGAATTTTGCATATAAAGGCACGAATTTTGGATTATATTTGACAAATCAAATTTTTAAATTTCTTTGATTGAAGTAGAAGCCAAAATTAAAGAATTTTTATCAAAAACAGTCGTTCTTTGTCTGTTCAAAGTAAATTTAAAAGAAAACTAAAATTATAGAGCTATCAAAAAAGTAAAGAAAATAATATCACGAACCCTAATTGGGTTAATTTTACTTTTGTTGGCATTGGCTATAACGCTCTCATTGCCTATTGTGCAAACAAAAATTGCATGGTATGTAACTGATTCCCTAAATAAAGATTTTAAAACAGATATAACGGTTGACAAAGTGGCCATCAATATTTTTGGGGGCGTAAAACTAAAAACCGTCCTGATTCGGGATCATCACAAAAAAACTTTAATCTATTCAGATATTATCAGCACTGACATTTTAAGTATTAAAAGACTTTTGGATGGCGATTTGATTTTTGGTGATCTTCGTTTAACGGGTTTAATTTTTAATTTGAAAACCTACAAAGGCGAAAACGAAAATAATATCAATAAATTTATTCGTCTATTCGATTCTGATAAGCCTTCAAAAACCAATAAACATTTTTTACTTACTGCTAAAAATGCCTATATCTCAAAAGGTACGTTTTCTGTAATTGACGAGAATAAAAAAACACCTAAACTTGTTGATTTCAAAAAGCTTAACGCTTATATAAGCGATTTTAAATTATACGGCCCAGATGTAAATACAACCATCCACAGGTTTTCATTTATGGATCATCGTGGTTTGTATGTTTCTAATTTAGCCGCAAAATTCAGCTATACCAAAAAACAGATTAAGCTTGAAAATTTAGCCATAAAAACCAAAAGATCATCGATTTATGGTAAAGCAATTTTAAACTATAAGCCCGGAGATTTTCTGGCTTTCACTGATAAAGTAAAGTTTGATGTTGCGCTGGATTCTGCTTCGATTGCTACCAATGATATTCGTTTTTTTTATGACGGACTGGGTAAAAATCAGCATTTTAAATTGAAGAGTAAAATAAAAGGAACGCTTAATAATTTAAATTTAAGAAAACTTAGACTTAGCGATACAAATGGTTCACGAATTATAGGAAACATTAATTTCAGAAACCTTTTGGGTACCAAAGAGCAAAAGTTCGCGATGGAGGGCAAGTTTGACAGATTAACTTCGAGCTATGATAATTTAGTGGCTTTACTGCCAATTGTTTTAGGAAAAAAACTTCCGAAAGAACTGAAGAGAATTGGTAAATTTAATATTGTTGGAAAAGCAAAAGTTTCTACCACAGAATTAGAAAGTGATTTTAAAATTGCAACCGATTTAGGAAACGGAATTATCGATTTGCATCTGAATAACATGGATTTTATTGATAAAGCCTCTTATTCAGGTAATATTGTTTTGGATAATTTTGATGTTGGTGCTTTGTTGCAGCGAAAGGATTTAGGCAGGACAACTTTAAATTTAGATGTTGACGGTGTTGGTTTTACAGAGAAATATCTTAACACTATTATAAAAGGAGATATTACAAAAGTGGATTATAATAAATACACCTATAATAATATTGTAGTAAACGGAAATTTCAAATTGCCGTATTATAAGGGACAAATTTCTGTAAACGATCCTAATCTAACACTGACTTTTGATGGTTTGGTTGATTTAAGCAAACGCGAAAGCAAATATGATTTTCATATAAATGTTGAAAATGCCGATTTAAAGAAATTGAAATTCCTAAACGATTCGATTTCTCATTTTCAGGGTGATGCCGTTGTGGAGCTTACCGGAAATTCTATCGAAAACCTTCAGGGAAATATTTATATAAAAGATGCTGTTTATCAAAATCCAAAATCGACTTATGCTTTTGACGAATTAACGATTAACTCAAGTTTTGATGCTGATAGATTGCGTACGATAACCATTAATTCTACCGATGTTGTAAATGGTAAAATTGTGGGTAAATTTCAATTTGCACAATTAGATAAATTGGTAATGAATTCTGTTGGAAGTCTTTATACCAACTACAAACCTTATAAAGTTAAAAAAGGACAATTTTTACGCTTCAACTTTCATGTGTATGATAAGGTTGTCGAAATGTTATATCCGGACATTAATATTGATTCATCGACTGTTGTTAGAGGAAAAATTGATGCTGATTTGAATGAGTTTAAATTTAGATTTAAATCTCAGAAAATTACTCAGGCAAAAAACACCTTTGATAATGTCAGAATTCATATTGATAATAAAAACCCGCTTTACAATGCTTTTGTTGAGTTAGATAGTATTAAAACACCTTATTATAAAATTCGGGATTTTAGTTTGATCAATGTAACTTCAAAAGATACCTTATTCGTTCGTTCAGAATTTAAAGGTGGTGAAAAAGGCAACGATTATTTTAATATGAACTTGTATCATACGATTGATAAAAACAAAAATAATATTGTTGGTATCAAGAAATCTGAAATGAAATTTAAGGATTATTTATGGTACTTAAATGAAGAAGACGGATCAGATAATCAGGTTGTTTTTGATAAAAACTTCAAGAATTTTACTATTGATAATATCGTTTTATCTCATGAAGATCAAAAGATTGATTTAAACGGAGAAATAAAAGGCAAGGATTATAAAGATATAGTCCTGAATTTTGAGGATGTTGATATTAATAAGATTACGCCACTAACTTCAAAATTTGTCTTTAATGGTAATTTGAACGGTAATATTAACTTTAAGCAGAATAAGGATGTTTATCAGCCCACGGCGTCTATTGTTATCGATCATCTTAATCTGAACAAAATAGAATTAGGAACGCTGAATTTTGATATTTCCGGAGATCAGAATCTGAGAAAATTTACCATTAATTCGTCTATACAAAATGGTTTTACAGAATCGTTTAGTGCTAACGGAAATTTTGCTATTGAAAATAAAGAGACTATTCTTGATTTAAAACTAAAACTCGAAGGATTTAATTTGGCAACTTTAGGAACAGTTGGCGGAGATGTTTTATCAAATGTTAGAGGAAGTGTGTCTGGAAATGCCGCTGTTGTAGGGAATCTCAAAAAACCGGAAATCGACGGTAGGCTGTATGTCGAAAATGCGGGAATGACAATTCCGTACCTTAATGTCGATTACCAATTGAGCGACAGAACTGTTATTGACTTAACAGATGAGAAATTTTTGTTCAGAAATAATCAGTTAACCGATACGAAATACAATACAAAAGGTTTGCTCAACGGAAGTATTGAACACCATAATTTTGGCGACTGGAAACTCGATTTAAACATAACATCCAAAAGATTACTGGCGCTGGATACCAAAGATAGTGATGATGCCGCATATTTTGGAACCGCATTTATTAATGGTACAGCAAGTATAAAAGGGCCTACAGAAAGTTTATTTATTAAGGTAGCAGCAAAATCTGAAAAAGGAACAGAAGTCAAAATACCTATTAATAATGTACAAAGTGTAGGGGAGAGCAGCTGGATACATTTTGTTACGCCAAAAGAAAAGTACAATCAGGCAAACGGTATTGTTGAGCGAACGAGAAATTATAACGGACTTGAATTAGAATTTGATTTTGATATTACACCGGATGCAGAGGTTGAAGTAATTCTGGATCGAAATTCTGGTCACGGGATGAAAGGAAAAGGGTATGGTTCGTTACTGTTTAAAATTAATACGTTGGGTAAATTCAATATGTGGGGAGATTTCCAGGCATACGAAGGAACTTATAACTTTAAATACGGAGGTTTAATCGACAAAAAATTCGCTGTTAAAAAAGGTGGATCTATCATTTGGGAAGGTAACCCTATGAAGGCCCAATTGAATCTTGAAGCTGTTTATCGAACATCGGCTAATCCGGCTGTATTGTTAGATAATTCTTCTTTCAATAAAAAAGTACCAGTAGAAGTCGTAATTGGTTTAAGAGGAGATTTAACAAGTCCTGAACCTAATTTTGATATTCAGTTTCCATCCGTAAGTAATGTTTTAAAATCAGAGATACAATATAAGTTAGATGATAAAGATGTGCGTCAGACTCAGGCATTATACTTATTATCAACAGGTTCGTTTATGAGTCCGGATGGTTTTAACCAAAGTGACTTATCCGGAACATTTGCAGAAACTGCCGCGAGTTTGTTAGGCGGAATAATTAAATCAGATAATGATAAGTTTAATATTGACTTAAATTTTATCTCTGCAGATAAAAGAATTGGTCAGGAAGCCGATGGTCAGTTTGTGGCGAATATATCTTCTCAAATCAATGAAAAGATTTCGATCAACGGAAAATTAGGAGTTCCTGTGGGTGGTGTTAACGAATCTGCAATTGTTGGCGATATTGAAATTCTTTACCGTGTTAATGAAGACGGTTCTATGAATCTTCGATTATTCAATAAAGAAAATGATATTAATTATGTAGGTCAGGGAATTGGATATACGCAGGGGGTTGGTATTTCGTATGAAGTAGATTTTGACACCTTTAGCGAATTGGTCAATAAAATCTTTAAGAATCATAAATTAGAAAGGACTTTAAAAAGCTCTCCGGATGATTTGCCGGATTCTTATGTAAATCCTGATTATATGAATTTCTCCGGCTCAAATGATAAGGAAAAAGATAAAAAGAAATCTGAGAAGGATAAAAAAGAAGAGGATAAACCTAAGCCACAAAATAATCAGGGATATATTCCTGACGACAACGATTATTAAGCCATTTGCTTATAAATTGTTAACTTTTTTAAAACCATTTTTATAATGGTTTTTTTTATGCTAAATTTAGAGATTAATTTGTTTTTTGAATTTCCTGAGATTCTGCATTTTTATAACACTTCATTAATGTATTGTTAATTTTAAAGATTTAATTAAAATATGTGCCTTTTATTATTTTAAATGAATTTTTTCATATCAAAAAACTTATTAACGAAAACGTTTGAATTTAACATATTTTATTAATTTATGACAATTACCACCTGTAAAGTGGTGAATGTTTGCTAATTTTACACTTTAATACTTAAATAATGCCAAAAACAATAAAAAAAGTAGGTGTTCTAACTTCAGGAGGAGACTCACCAGGAATGAATGCCGCAATACGATCAGTTGTTCGAACATGTGCTTATCATAATATAGAATGCATAGGAATTTATAGAGGGTATCAGGGAATGATCGAAGGAGATTTCAAAGAGATGGGTCCCCGAAGTGTAAATAATATTGTAAACAAAGGAGGTACGATCTTAAAATCAGCTCGTTCTCTTGAGTTTAGAACTCCGGAAGGTAGAAAAAAAGCACACGAAAACCTTTTAAAAGCAGGAGTTGATGCTCTTGTAGTAATTGGCGGAGACGGAAGTTTTACCGGAGGTTTAATTTTTAATTCAGAATTTGATTTCCCGGTAATGGGAATTCCGGGTACAATTGATAACGATATTTTTGGTACAAGTCATACTTTAGGATATGATACGGCTTTAAATACAGTTGTAGATTGTATCGATAAAATTAGAGATACTGCAAGCTCACATAACCGCTTGTTTTTTGTAGAGGTTATGGGTAGAGATGCAGGGCATATTGCTCTTAACGCAGGTATTGGAGCAGGTGCCGAAGAAATCCTTATTCCTGAAGAAGATTTAGGTTTAGACAGGCTGCTGGACTCTCTTCAAAAAAGTAAAGCTTCAGGAAAATCATCAAGTATAGTTGTTATTGCCGAGGGAGATAAAATTGGTAAAAACGTATTCGAATTAAAAGATTATGTTGAAGCTAATTTACCGGAGTACGACGTAAGAGTTTCTGTTTTAGGACACATGCAGCGTGGTGGTTCTCCATCTTGTTTTGATCGTGTTTTAGCAAGCCGTTTAGGTGTAAAAGCTGTAGAATCTTTAATTGAAGGTAAGTCAAATTATATGGTTGGTTTACAGGCAGATAAAGTTGCTTTAACGCCATTAGAACAAGCAATCAAAGGAAAATCTGAGATTGACAGAGAGTTATTAAGAGTGTCTGACATCATGTCAACATAAAAATAAAAGTTTAAAAAGGAATGAAGTTTATTGTGAGGAAATTAGACTTTAAATTAGTGTAATAAAAACAAAAGCAAAAATTAAGTAAAATGTCAAAAGTAAAATTAGGAATAAACGGATTTGGACGTATCGGAAGAATCGTTTTTAGAGAGTCTTTCAATAGAGATAATGTAGAAGTAGTAGCAATCAACGATTTATTAGATGTAGATCACTTAGCTTACTTATTAAAATATGATTCAGTTCACGGTCGTTTTGACGGAACTGTAGAAGTAAAAGAAGGAAAACTTTTTGTAAACGGAAGAAATATCCGTATCACTGCAGAAAGAAATCCTGCTGACTTAAAATGGAACGAAGTTGATGTTGATGTAGTTGCAGAATGTACTGGTATCTTCACAACTATCGAAACTGCAAATGAGCACATTAAAGGTGGTGCTAAAAAAGTAATTATTTCTGCTCCGTCTGCAGATGCTCCAATGTTTGTAATGGGAGTAAATCACGAAACTGCAAAAGCTTCTGATTTGGTAGTTTCTAACGCATCTTGTACTACAAACTGTTTAGCTCCTTTAGCTAAAGTTATCCACGATAACTTCGGAATTGAAGAAGCTTTAATGACAACTGTTCATGCTACAACTTCAACTCAAATGACAGCTGACGGACCTTCCAGAAAAGACTGGAGAGGTGGACGTGCAGCTTCAATTAACATCATTCCTTCTTCAACAGGTGCTGCAAAAGCAGTTGGAAAAGTAATCCCTTCTTTGAATGGAAAATTAACTGGAATGTCTTTCCGTGTTCCTACGGCTGACGTTTCTGTAGTTGATTTAACTGTAAAAGTTTCTAAAGAAACTTCATACGAAGAAATCTTAGCTGTTTTAAAAACGGCTTCTGAAACTACAATGAAAGGTATTTTAGGATATACTGAAGATGCAGTTGTATCTCAGGATTTCATTTCAGACAAAAGAACTTCAATCGTTGATGCTACTGCAGGAATTGGTTTAAATTCAACTTTCTTTAAATTTGTATCTTGGTACGATAACGAATACGGATACTCTTCTAAATTGATCGATTTATCTGTGCATATTGCAGGTTTAAAATAATATTATATAAATTTGGCAAATCCCGTTATCTTAAGGTAACGGGATTTTCTTATTTTGTTTTGTCTTTAATTAATTTAAAAAACACACTTTTAAATTGATGAAGAAAAACTAATCCAAAAAACTAAATAAAATGAAATTAATAGTTGATAGTGGATCTACAAAAGCAGACTGGATTGCAATTGATGATAATGGAAAAGTATTATTCACGACACAAACTTTGGGATTAAATCCTGAAATTCTTGACGGTCCTGAAATTGTTTCAAGATTAAATGATCGTTTTGATATTCTTCAAAATAAAAAAAATGCAACACATTTGTTCTTCTACGGAGCAGGTTGCGGAACGGAAAGAATGCAGACTGCACTTTCACAAATTTTCCAGGAATATTTTAATAATGCTATTGTTGAAGTTCACGAAGATACGTATGCAGCGGTTTATGCTACAACTCCAAAAGGAGAAGAAGCAATCGTTAGTATTTTAGGAACAGGTTCTAACTGTAGTTATTTTGATGGAAAAGTATTGCATCAAAAAGTACAATCATTAGGGTATATTGCCATGGATGATTGCAGTGGAAATGTTTTCGGAAAAGAATTAATCAGAAAATATTATTTCAATAAAATGCCTAAAGAATTGGCAGTTGAGTTTGAGAAAGAATATAATTTAGATGCTGATTATATCAAAAACAAATTATATAAAGAGCCAAATCCAAATGCTTATTTAGCAACTTTTGCTAAGTTTTTAATCAAACATAAAGATTCAGAATTCTGCAGAAAAATCATTTTCAAAGGAATGAAGTCTTTCGTTAAAAACTATATCAAGCAATATGATAACTGTAAAGAAGTTCCGGTTCATTTCGTTGGTTCTATTGCTTTTTATCTAAAAGATGAATTACAGGAAACATTTGATAAGTATGAGCTTCAATTAGGAAATGTTTTAAGACGCCCTATTGATGGATTAATTGCATACCATGTTGCTAATCAATAATTAATTTTTATTTATGGAAATTGCTATTATTGCTCACGATGGAAAAAAAGCGGACATGGTTCAGTTTTTGAATAAAAACAAAACGTTGCTCATTCAGGAAAATATTAAATTAATCGCGACAGGAACTACCGGAAGCAAAGCCATCAATGCCGGGTTTAAGGTAAAAAAAATGCTGTCAGGACCAATGGGAGGTGATGCACAAATTGCTGCCCGTGTAGCGGAAGGAAAAACTCAAATGGTTTTCTTTTTTAAAGATCCATTAGCCAGTCATGCCCATGAAGTTGATATTAATATGCTAATTCGTGTTTGTGATGTACATAATGTGCCTTTGGCAACTAATGAAGCTTCTGCACAATTATTACTGAATGCTATCGCACTACAATTATAGACAATTCAATAAATTTTTATAAAATTACAGGGAAACCGCTTTATTTTAATGAGGCGGTTTTTTTTTGTATACTTAATTTAACTCAAAAATTATTTCTTTTTCATGGCATCAAAAGTGGCAAAGAGAAATAAAAATTGTATTATTTTCAAAGACCCTTTAGTAAGTCATGCACGGTGTTGATGTTAGTGTGCTTGTTCGAATCTGTGATGTGTATAATGTGCCGCCGATTCATTAATGAAGCAACGGCACTATTATTAAATGCTATTGCACAGCAATTATAGAAATTTCAACGTTTACATTTTTTGGCAAACAGGCTACCTGAACTGTTTCGCGTGCCGGAGCTGTTTTTTCGTCAAAATAAGATCCGTAAACGGTATTGATAGCGCCAAAATTATTCATATCCATAATGAATATTGTTGCTTTTACCACATTTTCAAAAGTCATATCCGCAGCTTCTAAAATGGCAGCAATGTTTTTCATTACCTGATGGGTTTCATCATTAATATTTTCTGTAATGATTTCGCCCGATTCAGGATTTATTGCAATTTGGCCAGAAGCATAAAGGGTATTCCCTGATAATACAGCCTGATTATAAGGTCCGATAGGAGCCGGTGCTTTTTCTGTAAAAATTATTTTTTTCATAGTAATTGATTATTAAATACAAAATAGAATTGTTCAGCCCATTAAGAATAATGGCTGGGAAATTATTAATCTAAAATACGATTTTATTATCGATTAGAAGTACTTCGCTTGTTCCATTTAATGTCACTAAGAACACCGGATTTAATTCCGATAAAGAAATTCCAGTTAGAATTTGTCCCAAGAGGGGACCAGTTAAAGGCCATTCTCCAGCTTAATAAATCTCTTTCAAAACGAAACTGGGTAAAGGTAACCCCGTTTTGTACAAAGTCATAACCGGTAGAAATTCCGCCTTTCCATTTAGGAGTGATATCCATATTGGCAGAAATCATGATTGAGTTTCCTGATATCTTTTTTTCACGGTTTACATTCGTATACGTTAAAGAATAGGCCAGCGTCATATCCCAGGGTAATTTAGAACTAAAGAATTCTGTAATTACATCTTCGTCATCGTCTTTTTCATTAGCAAACTGACTATTTCGGCTGTCATTTAAATCGGTATTTGTACCAAATAAATCATCTTTACGACCTCCGTTCCGTTCACTTTGTTTGTTTTCTTCTTTTCCGCCCTTATTCGAAAAGGAATAATTTAAGGTTAAGTTCGCACTTGTCATTCTAAACAAACTTCCGCCATTATCAATATTGTACATATTCATTTTGTTTCCGGAGTTGTCAATGGCATAAGGATCTAAAGTTGCACCAAAATTGACATTCATTTTGTTGTCAAAAAACTGAGTTCCACCGCTTACAAGTACAGGCTGCCATGCAAAAGTTTCCTTTCCGTTGGCATTAAAATTATAACTTGTACTGAAATTTAAATTGTTCAGCAGCATGATCTTTTTAGGTTCTGTTTTTGTGCTGTCGCTGTCTCTTACTTTGGCTTCAAAAGTATTACTTAAAGCAAATGCTACAATATTAGAATTGTCTTTGCTTGGAGCTCCGTAAACACCACCGTCAAATCGGGAGTACTGAGTCGTAATTATCCCCGAAGCATCTACGGCATAACTATCGTAATATTTCTCAAAACTTGGCGTGTATGAGTACGTAATAGTTGGTCGCATGACGTGACGAATCGACTGGATTTTTTTATCAGTACCAAAATTAAAAGTACCGTAAATTGTAGTACCTAAATTAGAACTGAAATTATAAGTTCTAAAAGCATCAAAACCATTTACTGTTGAAGTTTGTACAGTACTTAAATTAGGGTCGTATTCTTTATTTATTGTTTTTGTAACCCATGTTTCCTGATAATTGGTAGAAGCTCCGGCACTAAAATATTTAAAAACCTTAAAGTTGGTACTCAACGGTATAGAGTGCTGCATACCAATTTGGGCATCTCTAAACATTTGTGGTTTAAAAAACAGGGAATCAGTAGTAACTATATTGTTTTTACCATTTAAGTTATACTGCAAGTTGATGTTTTTTATAAATCCTTTTTTTACGCCATCTTTACCAACAAACGGATAAACACGATCAATACTCGCCTGTAAAGTAGGTAATGTCATGTTTATGACTTCTGTTTGTGTGTTCTGAGAATGCGTAGCGGTTAACGATATTCTTGCTTGCGGAATAGTATTAAACGTTTTGTTATAAGATATAGACGAACTTAATGTATTGTTCAAATTCGATCCAACGTTTGCCTGATTGATAGATTGTTTGAAATATTTACTACTACCCATATTCACAGACGCAGAGAAAGTAGAATTTGGATTTGATTTGGTGTCTTTTGAATGTGACCACTGAATGTTATAAATGTTTTGCCTTGAATAATCAGGATAACCTCTTTCGCTATTTATAAGGTTCTCAAAACGAACATTAATATTTCCTCTGTATTTATATCTGGTTGCATATGCTGACTCAAATCGCATTGCATAACTTCCGTTTGTGTAATAATCTCCCAATACCGTTAAGTCGTAATTCTCGCTTAAAGCGAAATAATAACCCATATTTTGAAGCGAGAATCCACGGGTATTCGAGTCGTTATAACTTGGTATGATAATTCCCGAAACACTTTTTTCTTCACTCATTGGAAAATAAGCAAAAGGTAAAGCGAGCGGGGTTGGAACATCAGCAATAACCATATTGGTTAAACCGGTAATTACTTTTTTACCAGGGATAAACTTTACTTTACTTGTTCGGAAATAATATTCGGGATTATCTACATCTTTAGAAGTCGTGAATCTTGCGTCTTTTAAAAAGTAAACAGAATCGTTTTCTTTTTTGGTGATGGCAGCTTTCACTTTAAATTCACCCTGTTCTGTTCTTGAATTATAGATTAGGGCCTTTTTCGTTTTAAAGTTAAAACGAATGGAGTCAGGCTGTACTTCGCTTGCGCCCTGTTTAAAGTTTGGATATTGTGTGAGTACACCTGCTGAATCTCTTATTCTTCCGGCATAAACTTCATCTTTCTCATAATCAAGTACAATAATACCAGATTTTAATTCAACATCCTTATAATATAATTCACCTTCATTATAAAGAGTGATTAATTTCTTTTTCTGATCGATTTTTGCATAATCTTTTGCCCTGTATTTTACTTTTCCGTCCAGAAAAGTCTTCGTAGGCCTAACAGTATCCAGCTTTATTGTATCTGTAGCAACAATTTCAGGTTTATCTGTTTGTTTTTCAGTTGATAAAGGAGCTTTTTTAGATTTTATCTCTTGCGAATATAATTTACCACAACCTAGTGTTAGGAAAAATGATAATAAAACGATATTAAATAAGTTTGTATGCAAAGGTTTAAATGCTATTTTTGTAAAAGTATGGCTTGTTTTTTGACATGTCAAACTTACATATAATTTTTTGTCAAAAATAATCAATTGTGAAAATTATAGCTGTTGCATTTTATTAAAATTAACTTTTAGATTTATGAACATATTTAACAAAACTAGACTAATCTTTAGTTTTTTTCTAACGATATCAACTTTTTGCACTTATAGTCAAACAAATGTATTTAAAGTAACTCTTGATGCAGGACACGGTGATCATGACTTTGGTGCCGTTTACAGCGGAAGGATAGAAAAAAATATTGCGTTGGCCATAGTGTTAAAAGTTGGAAAAATATTAGAAGCCAGCCCTAATATTGATGTAATTTATACTCGTAAGACCGATGTTTTTATCGATCTTGTCGAAAGGGCCAATATTGCCAACAGAGCAAATTCAAATATTTTTGTTTCGATTCATTGTAATGCAAATAAAAATACAGCCGCAGATGGAACTGAAACCTATGTAATGGGTTTGAGTAAGGTTGCCTCGAATCTTGAAGCTGCGAAAAAAGAGAACTCGGTTATTACTTTAGAGAAAGATTATAAACGTAAATACGAAGGTTACGATCCGAATTCGCCAGAATCAATGATTGGAATGACATTGATGCAGGAAGAATATATGGATAACAGCATTTCGTTAGCCAGTAAAATTGAAGATAATTTTGATAAATTAGGAAAGAAATTACGTCAGGGCGGTGTAAAACAAGCGCCATTTATGGTGCTTCATAAAGCCTACATGCCAAGAGTTTTGGTAGAAACCGGTTTCGTTTCAAACCCAACGGAAGGTAATATTTTAAATTCTGAAGAAGGACAAAACGATATTGCCAAGGCTATTGCCGAAGCGATCATTAGTTATAAAAGAGAATATTTTGGTTCAGGAGTTCCTGAAGCCGATACAAGACCGGCAAAAGATACTTCGACTGCAAAACCCAAAACTGTTGAAACGCCTGCAGTAGTAAAAAATGCTCCAAAAGGCACCTTTTTCAAGGTACAGCTTATTGCCAGCATTAAAAAAACACCATTGGAGCCGAAAAACTTTAAAGGGCTTAAAAATGTAACGATGTTATTTGAAAACAATATATATAAGTATTTTTATCAGGAAACCTCAGATTACGAAAGTGCCAAGAAATACCTGCAAGAGGCTAAAGGTAAAGGATATGGAGCAGCTTTTTTAATTGCTTATAAAGACGGAGAAAAAATCAATATTCAGGACGCAATTAAATAATAGCAACAAGTTCGGATATTTATATTAATTTTGTATTAAACACTTAGAATTTTGAAAATAACTAGAGAAATTAAAACGGCTATATTAGTCATCGCGTCAATTTTATTATTTATTTGGGGCTATAGTTTTTTAAAAGGCCGAGACCTTTTTACGAATTATCAAACATTATATGTTGAATATGATAATGTTGAAGATTTGCCACAATCAGCTCCCGTAACTTTAAACGGACTTGGAATAGGTAAAGTAAGTAAAATTACAATCAACGAAACTACAGGTAAATTATTAGTAGAACTTCAGTTAAAAACTGATTTCCCAATCTCTAAAACCAGTAAAGCTGCATTATATTCTCCAAGTTTAATTGGAGGAAAACAAATTAAAATTATTCCAAATCTTGCAGATAAAGATCTTGCGGTTGACGGGCAGGCTTTAGAAGCGACGGTAGAATTGGGATTGACAGAATCTTTAGGAGGTAAAATCGAACCAATTCAGGCAAAATTAAATTTAATGCTTGAAAACATTAATACGCTCGTTGCGGGATTAAACAATGTTTTAGATAAAAAAGGACAGGAAGATCTGAAAAAATCTTTATCAGAATTGAGCCAGACAATGGAACAATTTCATAGAGCTTCAGGAAGTCTTAATTCTATTTTAGATACAAACAAAGGTCAAATTAACGGAGTTGTGACCAATTTTAATAAAATGTCAAGCAACTTCAATAAAATATCAGACTCTTTAAACAAAGCCGATTTAGGTAAAACAGTGAGAAACCTAAACCAGACTTTAGCTAAAGTTGATGGTATTATGAGTAATCTGAACTCAGGAAAAGGTACTGCCGGTAAATTGCTAAGCGATGACGCTTTGTATAATAATCTGGCTAAAACTTCAAAAGAGTTAGAATTATTATTGCAGGATGTTCGTCTTTATCCAACACGTTATGTAAATGTTTCTCTTTTTGGAAAGAAAAATAAACCATACGTTGCCCCTGCAGAAGATGCAAAAACGACTGACAAAAAATAATTAAGAATAATAAAGAATGAGTTATTTAGACAATATTTTATTCGCTATACTTCTGATAGCTGGTTTTGGTTTTTTTGCAACGAGTGTGAAAAAAATTATCCGAAACATTAATTTAGGAGGTGATGTAGATCGAAAAGACAATCCAAAGGCACGTTGGGCAAACATGGCTTTGATTGCACTTGGACAATCTAAAATGGTGAAACGTCCGGTTGCGGGTGTATTACATATTGTTGTCTATCTGGGTTTTATTATTATTAATATCGAATTACTGGAAATCATCATCGATGGTTTATTTGGTACTCACAGAATATTTGCTTTTTTAGGATTAGCGTACGACATTTTAATTGGTTCATTTGAGATATTGGCTTTACTGGTTTTAGTAGCCGTTATTACATTCTGGATCAGAAGAAATGTAATTAGATTAAAACGTTTCATAAATCCTGATTTAAATGGGTTTCCTAAAAGTGATGCTAATTACATCTTGTATTTTGAGATGGTTTTGATGACATTATTTTTATTGATGAATGCTTCTGATTTGCATTTGCAGAATGTTCCCGGAGGATTTTCTCATTTTCATAAAGCGGGAAGTTTTCCTGTAAGCCAGTTTATTGCTCCAATTTTCAACGGAATGTCTAATGAATTGGTAATGTTATTATCAGAAGTTTTTTGGTGGTTGCATATTGTTGGTATTTTAGTTTTTATGAATTATTTGTACTTTTCAAAACACTTGCATATTCTTTTAGCGTTTCCAAATACTTATTTTGCAGACTTAAATCCGAAAGGGAAATTTGATAATTTAGAATCAGTTACCAAAGAAGTAAAGTTAATGATGGATCCCAATGCTGATCCGTTTGCCGCTGCTCCGGTAGATGAAAATGCTGCTCCGGGTAAATTTGGCGCAAGCGATGTTCAGGATTTAAACTGGGTTCAGTTATTAAATGCTTATACCTGTACAGAATGTGGACGTTGTACATCGGCTTGTCCGGCGAATCAAACCGGTAAGAAATTGTCTCCTCGTAAAATTATGATGGATACAAGAGATCGTCTGCAGGAAGTAGGAAAAAATATAGATGCCAACAAAGGGGTTTTTGTTCCGGATAATAAAACATTATTAAACGATTACATTACTCCCGAAGAATTATGGGCTTGTACTTCATGCAACGCCTGCGTAGAAGAATGTCCGGTAAATATTAGTCCGTTGTCTATTATTATGGACATGCGTCGTTATTTGGTGATGGAACAAAGTGCTGCTCCAATGTCGTTAAATGCTATGATGACGAATGTAGAAAACAATGGTGCGCCTTGGCAATACAGCCAGCAAGACCGTTTGAATTGGAAAAACGAAAATTAAAATTATAGTTTAATCGTTGAATTGGTTATTTGTTTAACCGTTTAATTGATGAATAAAATATTAAGGTTTTTTAGTGGAGGTTATAGTAAAGAGTACGACTAACCAAATAAACAATTAACCGATTTAACAACAAAGAAGATGTCAGAAAGTTTAGTAGTACCAACAATGGCAGAAATGCTTGCCGAAGGAAAACAACCAGAAGTTTTATTTTGGGTTGGTTGCGCAGGAAGTTTTGATGATAGAGCAAAGAAAATTACAAAAGCATTTGTGCGAATTTTAAATCGTACAAACGTTTCATTTGCTGTTCTTGGTACAGAAGAAAGCTGTACCGGAGATCCTGCAAAACGCGCAGGAAACGAATTTTTGTTTCAGATGCAGGCCATGATGAATATCGAGGTTTTGAATGCTTATGAAGCCAAAAAAATTGTTACCGCTTGCCCGCATTGTTTTAATACTTTAAAAAATGAATACCCTGAATTGGGAGGTCAATATGAAGTAATTCACCATACAGAATTTTTAAAGTCATTAATTGATGATGGAAGATTAACTGTTGAAGGCGGACAATTTAAAGGAAAAAAAATTACTTTTCACGATCCTTGTTATTTAGGAAGAGCAAACAAAATATACGAAGCACCAAGAGATTTAATTCAGAAATTAGATGTTGAATTAGTCGAAATGAAACGCTCAAAAGCAAACGGTTTATGCTGTGGAGCCGGTGGGGCACAAATGTTTAAAGATGCCGAACCAGGAAACAAAGAAGTAAACGTATTGCGTACCGAAGATGCCTTAGAAGTACAGCCGGATATTATTGCAGCAGGTTGTCCTTTCTGTAATACTATGTTAACAGATGGTATTAAACATAAAGAAAAAGAAGGACAGGTGAAAGTAATGGATATAGCGGAGTTAATTGCAAATGCGCAGGATTTATAATATGAAGAAAATATTTTTAATACTTGTTTTGCTTTGTAATGCTGTATCGTATTCTCAGAATGTCTTAGAAGTTATAGCAAAAGAAACTTGTCAGTGCTTAGAAGCTAAAAAAAGCAAAGAGCCTAATTTATCTAGTGCAGATTTTAAAACTGAAGTGGGAGTTTGTATGATTAAGAGTTATACTGATCATAAATCGGAATTTCAACCTTCAGAGAAAGTAGATTTTACAGATCAGAAAGGTATGAGTAAATTAGGAGAAAATGTAGCTATAAAAATGCTTCAAATATGTCCTGATATGATTATGGAATTAGGAAGAAGTACTATAAAAGAAGGTAAAGATGATGAAGCTGAGAAAGAAGACGCTACTCTTTCAGGAGAGGTAATTGATATTAAATGGGAGCAATTTGTGACTTTACAATTAAAAGATCAAACGGGCAGAAATTATAATTTTCTTTTATTAGATTCTTTCGATACAGCTCCGTTGCTGACTAATAATGAAATTAAGAAAAAAGATAAGCTTAAAGTAAGTTATACTGAGATTGAATTATTTGATTCAAAAGCAAAAGAATTCAGATACTTTAAAATTCTTACCAAAATAGAGAAACAGTAATTTTTAAGATTCTGAGACGCTAAGTTAATAAGGTTCTAAGTTTTTAACTTGAAACCTGAAACTTGGAATTCTTCAAATCTAAAATCAAGAATTTAAAATCTAAAATTAAAAAATGTACATACCTTTTGAAAATTTACCTGGTGAATCCAGAATCTGGATTTATCAATCGAACAGAAAATTTTCTGAGGAAGAATTTTCTGAAATAGAAACTGACCTGAAAGCTTTTGTAGAAGAGTGGGCAGCGCACGGAACAAGTCTGGAAGCTTCATACCTTTTGAAATACAACCGATTCATTATTTTGGCTGTAAATCAGGATGTGCAGGCTGCGACAGGATGTTCTATTGATAGTTCTGTTGAATTTATTCAGAGTTTGGAGAAGAAGTATAGCGTTGATTTATTAGATAAAATGAACGTGACTTTTAAACTTGGCGAACATATCGCACACAAACCTTTAATCGATTTCAAGAAAATGGTTAAAGATAAATCGGTTTCTGAAAATACAATTGTGTTTAATAACCTGGTTAACAATATTGAAGAATTCAATGAATCATGGGAAGTTCCTGCCGCTGATAGCTGGCATAGCAGGTTTTTCTAAGAGGAGTTTAGAATATATTTAAAAGGCATGAAATTTAGGTTTTATGCCTTTTTTTTGTGGAATTAAGTTATTTTTTTTGTTTCAGGCTTCAGGTTTAAGGTTTGCTCAGTTTGTCATTTCTCCTCTATCGAAATGACATTATTGTGGAAAAGATAGTCGCTACAAACCCGACAGTCCCGATGCCTCGGGATAAAACCTGTCGGGTTTAGGGATGAAGACCTTATGAAAACCAAAACCTCTAATTTAGCCCCGATGGGAGCGGCATCCTTTTTCTTGCTTCTTTAGCAAGGAAAAGATATAGCGAACAGCGGGACAGGTGGTTGTTTTGAAAACTAAACTTCTGCTTCTAATAATAATTATGCATTATAAATTATGAGTTATAAGTAAAAAACTCTGTGAGATCATTCAGAATCTGATTGTGTAAAAAATCAATAATCTAACGATCTAATACTCTGATAAATCTATAATTTACAAAAATCTAACAATTTAAACGCTCAATTAAATGCTATTTTTGAGTACTTTCGTAGTTATTAAATTTAATACATGAAAATAGCAATAGTTTGTTATCCAACGTTTGGTGGTAGTGGTGTAGTTGCTACAGAATTAGGCCTTGAACTAGCCAGACGCGGACACGAAATCCATTTTATTACTTATAGTCAGCCTGTTAGGTTGGCACTTTTAAATCCAAATGTTCATTATCACGAAGTAAACGTTCCTGAATATCCTCTTTTTCATTATCAGCCTTATGAGTTGGCTTTGTCGAGCAAATTGGTTGATATGGTGAAATTATATAAGATTGAAGTTCTTCATGTGCATTATGCTATTCCACACGCGTATGCAGGCTATATGGCGAAGCAAATGCTAAAGAACGAAGGAATTAATCTTCCGATGATTACGACTCTTCACGGAACGGATATTACCTTGGTTGGAAATCATCCTTTTTATAAACCTGCGGTAACTTTTAGCATCAATAAATCAGATTATGTAACTTCGGTTTCACAGAGTTTGAAAGATGATACGTTGAAATTATTCAAAATCAAGAATAAAATAAAAGTGATTCCCAATTTTATCGAGTTGGATAAAGTTAAAAAAGATCCGTTAGCACCTTGTCATCGTTATGTGATGGCGAAAGAAAATGAACGTATTATTACACACATCAGTAACTTTAGAAAGGTAAAACGCATTCCGGATATTATTAAGATTTTCTATAATATCCAAAAAGAAATGCCTGCAAAATTAATGATGGTGGGCGATGGTCCCGAGAAAGAAAAAGCAGAAGCTTTGTGTATGGAATTAGGGATTCACGATAAAGTAATTTTCTTTGGAAACAGTAATGAAATCGATAAAATTTTACTTTTAACGGATTTGTTTTTACTTCCATCAGAAACTGAAAGTTTTGGTTTGGCAGCTTTGGAAGCTATGGCTTGCGGAGTTCCGGTAATTTCGAGTAATTCCGGTGGTTTGCCCGAAGTGAATTTTGAAGGAATTTCAGGTTATTTAAGCAACGTTGGAAATGTTGATGAAATGGCTGCAAATGCAATTAAAATTTTGAAAGACGATGACGTTTTAAAGCAATTTAAAGAAAATGCATTAGAAGTGGCTAAAAAGTTTGATATCAAAAACATATTACCTAAGTATGAAGCGTTATATCAAAAAGCAATAGACGATTATAAAAATGAGAAACATTAATTTATAAATATAAGCGGATGAAAAAAGTTATTTCGGTTTTAATAGTTTTTGTTTTAATTTCTTGTGGAGCAAAAAAAACATCAGATTCAAAAGCCCTTTATGAGGTTTTGACAGAACAATCTGATGGTGGTGGAAATATTAAGTTTTTTGAGATTTTGACAGAGCCAAACGAAATCAAAATGCTGGAGAATGACCCGCATTTGGCTAATAAAATGAAACAGGCTGACATTAGTAATTCTAACTATGTTATTCTTAATATGGGAGAAAAAAATACCGGAGGATATTCTATTGGTGTTGAAAAAGTTGAAGAAACCGATAAAAATATTATCATTACAGTAAAAGAAAAAAGCCCGGCTGCCGATGCGATGGTGATGCAGGTAATTACTTATCCTTATACGGTTGTGAAAGTTCATTCTAAAAAAGAGATTATTATTAAATAATTTTTATTTCAGTTTGAAGTCGAAGTCACCGCAACGGGCGCTTCGACTCAGTTCAGTCTGACATAATGGTAAGTTGTTAAAGTAGGTTTCTTCTTCAATTATAAGGATATTATAATAACCTGAAACAAAACAAACCTGAAACCTGAAACAAAAATTAAAAACATAAAAAAACCTGTCGCGCAAACGACAGGTTTCTTTTTACAATTATTTTTTATTTTAGAATCTGAATTTAACTCCAAGACCTACATCGAAACCAAAGTTGTCATCGTCATAATATCCTGAACCAATTTCTGGTCTTGCATCTAATGATAATGTAATTGGTGCTTCAGAAAATCTGTATTCTATACCGATATCTCCGGCTGCAAAAACATAGGTTCCGCTGTCATTATATCTTCCGTTGTTAAAGTAATAATCATGATCCCAAGCAGCTACACCACCACCAACACCGGCATACCAGTTAAAACCTCCATCAATATTCCAAACCCATTGGTAAAGAGCAACACCTTTAATGGCATCTACATCACTGCTGTTTCTCCAGCCTAAATCAAATTCAAGTCTGTTCTTTTGATTTAACCCTAATTGATATGATACTTCACCTCCAAATCCGTTATTGTCTCCTAAACGCAATCCTAAAGCGTGCTTCGAAATTTCTTGTGATTGAGCCGTAAACGCTAAACCCAATAGCATAAGGGCAGATAAAATTATTTTTTTCATAATTCGGTATTAATTTTTTTCAAACTTACAATTACTGTAAAAGTCAAAACGTATAAAATTCCCTTAAATTGTTATATAATTTACATTACGAAAAATCGCAGTAATTTTTTAACCATATAAGGCATATAAGTTATTTGATAAACAACAGTGCTCTTATAAATAAAATACATAAAAAATTAAACCATATAAGTCATATAATATTCAAATAAAGATTGCTTAATTGAACTTATATGACTTATATGGTTTAAAACTTTCGTAAACCGTAATTGGTTTTTATTTTTGCTGAAGGATAGAAGTAATCAAATGATTGCTTAAAATGTCCTCCATTTCAAAGAGATTTTCTTCTTCGGTAAAGTTAGTTTGAGAATAAGAGAATAATTTCCAGCGTTTTTTATGGTATTCCAATGCTGTTAAATTCTCTACCCAATCTCCGGAATTTAAATATAAAGTAGATCCGTGTTTGTTTTCTTTTCGAATTATTTTCGGTTCATGAATATGTCCGCAAATTACATAATCGTAGTTTTTTTCTATTGCTAAATCGGTTGCAGTAGTTTCAAAATCCGAAATAAATTTGACCGCTTTCTTTACGCTTGCTTTTATTTTTTTAGAAAAAGAATAAGGTTCACGCCCAAGTTTGGCTAAAAACCAATTTACCAGTCGATTGGTTAAAATTAAATAATCATAACCTAAACCGCCCAATTTTGCAATCCATTTTGAATGCTGAACTGAAGCATCAAAAACATCTCCGTGAAAAATCCAGGCTTTTTTATCGTCTAATTCTAAAACTAATTTATCAACCAAGGCAAAATTCCCCATATTCATATCGGTAAATTTTCTTAGAATCTCATCATGATTTCCGGTAATATAATAGACTTTTGTGCCTTTAGAAGCCATTCCGATTACTTTTTGGATAACTCTTAAATGCGCTTTTGGAAAGTATGATTTTCTAAATTGCCAGGCATCAATAATATCGCCGTTTAAGACTAATGTTTTTGGTTTTATGCTTGACAGATAGTTGTTTAGTTCTTTGGCGTGACTGCCATAAGTTCCCAAATGAACATCTGACAGAACAACCAATTCGACATTTCTCTTTTTCAATTTTTATTATTTTGAAGTTTAGCAAATAAAAGAATCTAAAGCCGAATTTATTTTATCAAATGGTTATCAATTTGCCTGCAATTTTAATAAATTGTGATTTTTAAACAACTTAACCTTTACTTAATAATAGTAATTTTAAATTTTTTAATTTAATTCATAAAACTTACATTTGCTCAAAACTAATTACAATGGCAGGAAATAGCTACGGCACATTATATAAAGTTACCACATTTGGAGAATCACACGGAGAAGCTTTAGGCGGAATTATAGACGGTTGCCCGTCAGGAATTGAACTTGATTTAGAAGCGATTGAAGTCGAAATGTCTCGAAGAAAACCGGGACAATCAGCAATCGTAACCCAAAGAAAAGAGCCGGATGCGGTTCAGTTTTTATCCGGAATATTTGAAGGTAAAACTACCGGAACCCCAATTGGTTTTATTATTCCCAATACCAATCAAAAATCAGACGATTACTCTCATATAAAAGACAATTACAGACCAAGCCATGCTGATTATGTTTATGATCAAAAGTATGGTTTTCGTGATTATCGCGGTGGCGGAAGAAGCTCAGCGCGTGAAACAGCAAGCAGAGTAGTAGCAGGAGCCATTGCTAAGCAAATGTTACCGCAAATTAAAATCAATGCTTACGTTTCCTCTGTTGGACCAATTCATTTGGATACTCCATATCAGGAATTGGATTTTTCGAAAATAGAAAGCAATCCTGTTCGTTGTCCTGACGAAAAATCAGCAGCGATTATGGAAGAATATATTCGTGACATTCGCAAGCAGGGAGATACTGTTGGTGGTGTTGTTTCTTGCGTAATTCAGAATGTTCCGGTTGGTTTAGGCGAACCCGTTTTTGATAAATTACATGCAGAATTAGGAAAAGCAATGCTTTCAATAAATGCCGTAAAAGGTTTTGAATACGGAAGCGGATTTTCAGGATCTGAAATGAAAGGAAGCGAACACAACGATTTATATAATCCTGACGGAACTACAAAAACAAATCTTTCCGGAGGAATTCAGGGAGGTATCAGCAACGGAATGGATATTTATTTCAGAGTTGCTTTTAAGCCTGTTGCAACCATTATGCAAACTCAGGATTCATTAGATAATAAAGGAAATATTACACCCATGACTGGTAAAGGCCGTCATGACCCGTGTGTAGTGCCTCGCGCAGTGCCAATTGTTGAAGCAATGGCAGCGATTGTTTTGGCTGATTTTTATTTAATCAACAAAACATATTAATAAAAATTGAGGCAGTGAGGGTCTTAATATTTTAATCTAAAAAAACAAATTAATGCAAGAAGTTACAGAAACCAAAAAAAAATCATTCCTTTCAGGATTAACTGGGCAAATTATTATTGCAATGATTCTTGGTGCCATTTTAGGTATCATTTTGCATAATTCGATTTCTCCGGAAGCAGCTCAGTCCTTTAGCACTAAAATAAAAATGTTGGCTACTGTTTTTATTCGTTTGGTGCAAATGATTATTTCGCCTTTAGTATTTACCACTCTGGTAGTTGGTATTGCCAAACTGGGAGATATAAAAACAGTTGGAAGAGTTGGAGGAAAAGCATTGGCATGGTTTTTTACAGCATCGTTCATATCATTATTGATTGGGTTATTTTATGTAAATATTTTAGAACCGGGAGTGGGTATAAAATTAGAGCATATTGATATGTCAGCGGCATCAGAGGTAACCGGTAAAACAAAAACGTTATCTTTTGAAAATTTTGTAGAACATATTGTTCCTAAAAGTATTTTTGAAGCATTGGCTACCAATGAAATTTTACAGATTGTAATCTTTTCTATCTTTTTCGGATTGGCGGCAGCTTCTTTAGGAAGTACTGTAAAACCGGTAATAAATGCATTGGATAAAGTTTCGCATATTGTATTAAAAATGGTAAACTATGTAATGAACTTTGCTCCAATTGGGGTTTTTGGTGCCATTGCAGGTGTATTTGCCATAAGAGATGCTGAAGAGTTAGTGATTACATATTTTAAATTCTTCGGTTCTTTTTTAATCGGGATAGGTACGTTATGGGTAGTTTTAATTGCTGTAGGCTATATTTTCCTAAAAGGAAGAATGACTGAATTATTAAAACGAATCATAGGGCCATTGGCTATTGCTTTTGGAACAACTAGCAGTGAAGCTGTTTTTCCTAAATTAACGGAGGAATTAGAAAGTTTTGGTGTAAAAGACAGAATCGTATCTTTTATGTTACCTCTTGGATATTCCTTTAACCTTGACGGAAGTATGATGTACATGACTTTTGCCAGTATTTTTATTGCGCAATTTTATGGTGTCCATCTTGATTTAGGTACTCAAATGGTTATGCTTTTGGTTTTAATGCTAACCAGTAAAGGTATTGCAGGCGTGCCAAGGGCAAGTTTGGTTGTAGTAGCAGCGACTTGTGGTATGTTTGATATTCCTATTGAAGGTATTGCTTTGATTTTACCAATAGATCACTTTTGTGATATGTTTAGAAGTGCTACCAATGTGTTAGGAAATGCTTTGGCAACTTCAGTTGTTGGGCAATGGGAAAGTGGTGACGAAGCTGATGTAACTACTGAAAATTTGTAGAAACAAAAATATTTTATAATAAAAGCCGTAATGAGTATTCATTACGGCTTTCTTTTTGGGTTTAATACCAACTATTAAAAAAATATTTGGAGTTTGCGATTTAGTTAAAGATTGAATTTAACTTCATTTCAAATATTAAAATTGAGATTATCTTTGTGATAAATGTGTTTTTTTGTAATCGATTGTCAATATTGTAAATTTCTGATACAGAAAGATAATTATATTTTTTTTGAATTCCTGAAAAAGAGTTTTTGTTTGTTTTGCTAAAATGGGGTAGGTCTTTTTTGATAAAATACTCTCGATAAAACTCAGACTCAAAAATAACTTTGTAAAAATCAAGCTGTTATTTTATATCTTAATAATGTATATTTGAATAAATATTTTCAAATTATGTTTCGATTTCGAATCTTTTTATCATGTTTTGTCTTACTTAATTTTCTTTCATTTAATTTATGGGCACATAATATATCGACAGAAAAAATAGACAAACTTATATTAGAAGCACTTTCTAACTTTAGAGAGTCAAATTTCGAAAAATCATTAATTATTTCCAGAGTTGCTCTTAATTATGCCACAATTAACAAGAATGATTATTTTATTGCGCGTTCTTATAATATCATTGCAGCAAATTATAACGAATTAGGAGAATTTGATAAAGCTATTTTCTTTTACAAAAAAAGCCTGTTTTATGCAGAAAAGGCAAATAATGACAGCTTTAAAAACATGCTCTATAATAATCTGGGCAATACCTATTGCTTTGAAAAAAAACAATATAAACAGGGAATTGATTTCTATAAAAAATCTATCGAATTAAGTTCTAAAATTAATGATTCGAGCCAAATATTTTTTACGAATGTCAATCTTGCTTGGTCTTATTTTGATATTGGCAAATTTGAAAAAGGATATCCTTATTTGAAATTTGTAAACTCCCGGCAAAATAAAATTGGAGATGATGATACAACAATCATCATTAATATGTTAAACGGAATGTATTGCAGCTATAAAGACGATAATCTTAAAGCTGATGATTATTTTAAAAAAGCAATAACAGGAGGGAAAAATCACATTGAAAAACCAGATTTGTCTTATGCACATCTAGAATATTCAAAGTTTTTAACTAAAATTGGCAAGCACCAAGAAGCCTATCAAAATCTTGCTGCCTACAACACAATAACAGAACAAATCTACAATGACGAGAAACTTAAGAAAGCGTCTATTGCCGGTTTTAATCTTGAATTAGATGAGTATAAAAGACAGATCGATAAAATTGAAAATGAAAAATTCTCACAATATCAAAGTTTAAAAAAATCCCGGATTATTGTTATTCTGTTTATCGTTATTTCGTTTATTCTGATTTTGTTCATCATCACACTGGTTACAAATATCAGATTCAAGAAAAAACACAATTTAGAGCTTTTAAAAGCAAAAGAAATTGCCGAAGAAGCCTCATTGTTAAAAACTCAATTTATCTCTACCATTAGCCACGAATTACGTACGCCTTTGTATGGAGTGGTTGGTATAACAAATATGCTGCTTGAAGAACATAAAGAATTGTCAAATAGCCAGCATTTGAGTTCTCTAAAGTTTTCAGCACGATATTTATTGTCTTTGGTAAATGATATTTTACAGATCAATAAAATAGAAGAGAATAAAGTTGTCCTTGAAAATTTGACATTTAATATTTCTGATGAAATTTCGATGATCAAAAATTCCCTTTCTTTTTTGTCGCAAAAAAACAATAATATAATTTCCATTTTTATCGATCCCCATATTCCAGAGTATTTAATAGGAGATAAATTAAGACTTGCTCAAATTCTGATGAATTTAGTGAGTAATGCTTTGAAATTTACAAAAGATGGCAAAGTCGAAATTATTGTTACGCTTAAAAATATTCAGGGAAAATTTTATTATTTAGAATTTCACGTAAAAGATAATGGCGTTGGAATCGCGATTGTAGATCAGAGTAAAATATTCGAGAAATTCGTTCAGGTTGGACGAAAAGATGAAGATTATCAGGGGACAGGACTAGGATTAAGTATTGTAAAAAGGCTTTTGGGACTTTTTGGCACAACTATACTTTTGCAAAGTGATATAGGCGAAGGAACCTCCTTTTCGTTTACTATTCCTTTTGAATGTGATCCCGCCAAAACCAAAAAAATTATTGATGAAATTCAGGTTGATTTAACTTCTTCAGAGATATATAAAATTTTAGTTGTTGAAGATAATGTTATCAACCAGTTGGTAACCAGAAAAATCATCGAAAAAAATAATTACATCTGTAAAGTAGTCGATGATGGATTTAGTGCTTTGCAAATATTAGAAAATGAAGATTTTGATCTTATTTTAATGGATATCAATATGCCTTTGATGAATGGATTTGAAACTACAAAAAGAATTCGGCAATTGGGTATAAAAACGCCTATTGTGGCTTTAACAGCTTTTGATAAGGATGAAATTACAGATGAAGCTGTTTCTTCGGGAATGAATGACATTATCATTAAACCTTTTGAGCCTGTAAAGCTGTTTAAGATTATGAATTACTTAATATACGAAACCAAAAACGTAGGATGTTAAAAAACACGAATTTTACTAATTAGCACTAATTCTAATAGTTAAATCAGTTTGTAAAATTAACTATACAAACTAAAATTAGTGCAAATTTGTGAAATTCGTATTCAATCTTATTTTTTAATACCAGCGTTTTTTGTTCTGTTTGGAAACGTTTGATTTTCTCGATTTATGAGCGCCGCCGCTTCGGTTGGAGCTTTTAGGTTTCTCTGCCGTAGCTTCCGGACTTCCTGCGTGCCATTGATACGGATGCTCTGTGATGGTTTTTACATCTACTTTTATCAATTTCTGAATATCTTTCCAATACGGATGTTCGTCTTTACTGCAAAACGAAATCGCGATTCCGCCATTTCCCGCACGGCCCGTTCTGCCAATTCGGTGTACGTAAGTTTCAGGAATATTAGGTAAATCAAAATTAATTACAAACGGCAATTGGTCAATATCGATTCCTCTCGCAGCAATATCTGTGGCAACAAGAACACCAACTTCTTTGTTTTTAAAAGCATCCAAAACACGTTGTCTTGCATTTTGCGATTTATCTCCGTGAATGGCTTCTGCAGCAATATTATTTTTACGCAAAGCTTTTACAACATTATCGGCACCATGTTTGGTTCTCGAAAAAACCAATACATTCGATAAATCTTCGTTTTTTATTAAGTGGTAAAGCAGGTTTCTCTTTTCTGTTTTTTCAACAAAATATACACGTTGTTCTACATTTTCAGCAGTTGAAGAAACTGGCGAAACTTCTACTTTTGCAGGATCCTTCAAAAACATTTCAGCCAATTCTCTAATCGCGATTGGCATTGTAGCGGAGAATAATAAAGTCTGACGATTTTTCGGCGTTAGTTTTACAATCTTTTTTACATCGTTTATAAAACCCATATCCAGCATTTGATCGGCTTCGTCCAGAACTAATGTATGTAAATGATCCAGATCAAGAAAACCTTGTTTTTGTAAATCAAGTAATCTTCCCGGGGTTGCGACCAAAATATCAACACCTTTTTTTAAAGTATCAACTTGCGGATTTTGAGAAACTCCACCAAAAATAGTCAATTGTGTCAGGTTGGTATATTTGGCATAAGTATCAAAACTTTGCCCAATCTGAACCGCTAATTCACGGGTTGGCGTAACTATAAGGGCACGAATTACTTTGGCTTTTTTTGTTGAACCAACAATTCTATGTAACTGATGTATGATTGGAATAGCAAATGCTGCTGTTTTTCCTGTTCCTGTCTGAGCACACCCAATAAGGTCTCTTCCGGCCAAAACGATCGGAATAGATTGCTCCTGAATAGGTGTAGGGTTTAAATAGCCTTCTTCAAATACGGCTTTTTGTATACTTTTTGAAAGTGATAAATCTTCGAATAACATATCTTAGGTATTAAGAATTTTAGTTTTAAGTACTAAAATTCTGTGCAAAGATAGGTTTATTCAGCCAATCGTTTATTTGAATTGGGGTTTATTTGGCAAAACGCCCAATTTTAAGCTTATCTAAATATACCGGCTGTCTTATAATACACTAAAAATTTAATTAAACACATAGAAACATAGATTTTGTGTTTTTGAAAAAAGTAAGTCAAAAAGAAACTAGTTTCTCACACACAGCTATGTTTGTTAATGCAAGTGAAACACCTTTTTGAGTTCAATAAATGCTATGTTTCTATGTGTTAAAAATAATTAACCCAACAGGTTAAAATTATATTTTTTCGTTGTTGGCTTTTATAAAATCAGTTATTAAATAGCCAATTAATTTTCCAATTAAATGATTATTTGGTGATTGATCTAAATCTGGTGCCCCTTCACAAATATGGAGATAAGCAGCATTTCTGTGTTGGCCAAAAAACGAAACGAACTGACGTAATTCTTCAATTGAGAAACCGCTGATTGTCATGGCACTGCTGGCGATATTTGGAATGGCGTCTAAATCAATTTCGATACCAAACGAATCAGTTTTTATAAATTCTAAAGCCGCAACCATTTCTCTGTCAAAGTCTTTTTCTTTTCGAATGTTTACGCTGTCATATGTATTATAACGTACGCGATCTTCTAATTTCTTTATAATATCAAGAACGCTTTTTGAAGTATAATTTTCGTGCAGTCCAAAAATGAAATATTTTTTCAGGAAACCTTCTTCATACGCATACGAAAAACCATTTCCGCTATGACGGCCTTCGAGAATCCTGAAATCAGAATGCGCATCAAAATTAATGGCATTTATTGGTTTTCCTTTGGCTAAAGCCGAACCTTTTATATTTCCGTACGCATTATTATGGCCTCCGCCGATGATAATAGGTGTTTTTCCGGCTTTAATTATAGTAAAGATAATATGAGAAACCTCTTTATCTACTTTTTCAACCAGCTGGCTTAATTTGGAACGGTCATCAATATCATTAAAATCAAGGTTTTCAACATCGCGCATTTCCTGTGCAACATTAATTTGACCTAAAACAATAATCTGGCTACCTTTGGCAAAACGGTTGTGCTGTATGTTTGCAATGCTTTTTATAGCGCTTTCCCATGCAGATGCCGTTCCGGGCCTTCCGTAATTAGCACGCACGCCAATATCTTCAGGAATTCCCAAAAGCACATATTTAGCCTCACTTTCTTTCAGGAAATTAACCTTATCAACTCCATTTGGAATGATAATCATCTTTTCTCCAAACTTAATTTCACCACTTCGATGGTTGGTTACTTTAGCTAAATCATTAATAGTAAATGGGATTAGTTTCTCCATAAAAAAAATTATTGTTCAAAAATAATATAATTGTAGTAACTTACGTTATAACGATATATTAATTATTAAATTTGTTTTTAAGAAAATTATTTAAATATGGAAAACCCAAAGAACAACAACTCAAGTCTAAAGGCGGTAATCGCTGTTTTAGCAGTCCTACTAATTGGAAGTTTAGTGTATATTTTTAAATTATCGTCTGATACTGACGTAGTTAAAACTGAGCTTACAACAACCTTAACAGAGAAAGAATCTGTTATGAAAGATTTGCAGGAATTAAAAGCAACTTACGATGCTGCAATTGCAGAAAACACTTCTATGTCTGATGAATTAATTCAGGAAAGAGATAAAGTAGTAGCTTTGATGGATGATTTAAATAAATCTAAAGGTGATGTATCTAAATACAGAAATCAGGTGCAGGGGATGCAGACTAAAATGAAAACTTTAGTTGCTGAAAACGATGAATTGAAAAAACAAAATGGTGTTTTAACAGTTCAGAGAGATAGTACTATTGTAGTTTTAGGAGAATCTAAAAAATTCAACGAAGTACTAGTGGGTCAAAACGAAGAATTGGCTAAAACGGTTGAAAAAGGTTCTAAATTATCAATTTTGAATACAAAAACTGCTGCTTATAAAATGAAAAGCTCAGGAAAACAAATTGAAACTGATAAAGCCAGCCGTGCTGACGTACTAAAAGTAAGTTTTACTATCGCTGAAAATCAAATTGCTAAATCTGGAGATAAAACATATTACATTCAGGTTATCGACGCTAAAAACAATGTTTTAGGTGATAAGAAAACAGAAAGCTTTGGAGATAATACTCTAACTTACAGCTTCAAAAAAACTATTCAGTACGAAAACAAAACAGTACAGGTTTCTGAAGATTTACCAGGTAAAGACTTCGCTAAAGGAACTTATTTTATCAATGTATTTGATAATGATGAGTTAGTTTCTAAAACTAGTTTCTCTTTGAGATAATACCTGCTTTAAAGTAAAAACTAAAGGTCTGTGAAAATTTTCACAGACCTTTTTTTGTACATTATTATCTCGATTTTCGTTTTTTATTCTGGCTTTCTTCTAGTTTCTTTAAAGCCTTTTCCTGTTTCTTTGCCTTTAAATCTTTTGTTGGCGCTTTCATTGCATTTACCTTAGCCATGATGTAATCTTTTAAAATTATTTAAATTGAAAAATTAATCCCGATCCTAAATTTATAGATATAAAAAACTTTATATAGCGAGTCACATTCTCCGGAAATACTGGAAATGCATTTTAAAAATAAAGTTTTTAGGATTTTAAAGCACACTCGCCGATGCTTCATACTTCGGGAAGATTTTTAATTTAAATGAGGTAAAAAATCTTGGGAAACCAGCATTAAAAAAAGAACCCGTAAAAGTTTTGAAAACGACTGTTTTCAAACCAAACTTACTAGAATCTATATTTTGAACTAACATTTCCATATAAAAAATCTGATTGGTAAATATAAGGAAATGTTTGATCTGAAGTCTTAATTTGTAAGATTTTTATTTATTTTTTAACCTTTGTATATGTTGATTATTGCTTCTGTAAAATTTTGCCTTCTATAAAAATACTTTCGATTAAATTACTTCCAAAAGCGTAGGGAATCTGGTAATAAGACGAAATAGGCTTTGTTAGTATTAAATTAGCTTTTTTGCCTTTTGTAATACTTCCGTGGGTTTCAGAAATTCCCATCGCGTACGCGCCATTTATAGTGGCTGCATTTATAGCTTCTTCGGGAGTCATTTTCATTTTGATGCAAGCTGTTGCAACCACAAAATTCATGTTTCCGGATGGAGTAGAGCCAGGGTTAAAATCAGTAGCCAAAGCTATTGGCAAACCTGCTTTTATCATTTCGCGCGCCGGCGTATACGGAATACTTAAAAAATAAGAACACGAAGGCAAAGCGACCGGCATCGTTTCTGTGTCTTTTAAAGCCTCAATATCTTCCGGGTTCATAATTTCAAGATGATCGACAGAAAGTGCCTTAAATTTAATTCCAGCCTGAATTCCACCAATAGAATTAAACTGATTCACGTGAATTTTTGGTTTTAAGCCGAATTGAATTCCCGCTTCCATAATTTTCTCAGTTTCTTCAACAGAAAAATAACCCGTTTCGCAAAAAACATCAATGTAATCAGCCAGTTTATTTTGTGCTATTTCCGGCAGCATTTTGGTTATAATTTCATCAATGTAATCTTGTTTGTTTTCTTTATAATGTAACGGGAATGCGTGAGCGCCTAAAAAAGTCGCTTTGATTTCAATAGGATAATTTTTTTCCAGTTTTTTGATAACACGAAGCATTTTTAGTTCGCCTTCTATTGTGAGTCCGTAACCTGATTTTATTTCTACAGCGCCCGTTCCCAAATGCATTACTTCTTCAAGTCGAACTTTTGACTGCTCGTAAATTTCTTCTTCAGAAGTTTCATTCAGTTTTTTAGCCGAATTTAAAATTCCACCTCCGCGATTGGCAATTTCTTCGTAAGAGAATCCATTAATTCTGTCAACAAATTCCTGTTCGCGATTTCCCGCATATACAATATGCGTGTGACTGTCGCACCAGGAAGGCAAAACGATTTTTCCGGTTGCATCAATAACTTCATCCGCATTGATTTCAGGAAGATTTTCCATCAAACCAAAATCTGTAATTAAATTATCTTCAATTACTAAAAAAGCATTTTTTATAGTGGGAAGAATCGCCATTTCTGCACCCGAAACCTTAGAAACAGAAGTTTCCCGAACCTGAAGCAATTCTTTTATGTTTGTGATTAAAGTAGTCATTTTAAGAAATTTAATTTTTTTAGTAATTGTATAAAACACGAATTTCACAAATTAACACTAATCAATTCGTGAAAATTTGTGAAATTGTGTTCAAATATTGGAATTTTATTTTTCCGAAACTGTTATTTCGAACATTTTTTCCCAATATTTTCCGGTTACAAAAATGGTTTTTGTAGCAGGATTATAAGCAATTCCGTTTAAAACTTCTGCCTCAGGATGTTTTATGAGTTTACGTAAACCGGACATGTCCAGAATTCCTTCTACAGCGCCAGAAATGGGATTTACAACTGCTATCGCATCTTTTTGCCAAACGTTTGCATAGAATTTTCCGTTAATGTATTCCAATTCATTCAAAACTTTAATTTTTGAAGTTCCCGAATAAACATTAATATAATCAATCATTTTTTGGGTTTCAGGATCCATTTTCCAGATTTTCTCCGTTCCGTCAGAGCGATAAATATATTTATCATCGTGCGTCATTCCCCAGCCTTCAATTTCTTTATCGTATTTAAAGGTTTTTTCCAGTTTTAAGGTTTTCGCATCATAAATAAAACCGGTTTTTTCCTGCCAAGTTAATTGATAAATTTTACCGTTGATAAAAGTAATTCCTTCACCAAAATATTCTTTTGGAAGATCTATTTGTTTAATCACTTTCCCGGTTTTATAATCAACAGATCTAAAATAAGAATCTCCTTTTTGACCTGTGCTTTCAAATAAAACACCGTCATGAAACTCTAAACCTTCTGTAAAAGCTTTTGTATCGTGCGGATAAGTATTTACGATGTTATATTTTAATAATTTAGGTTCAACGTTTGAAACCAATTCAATTCTTTTTGTAGCATCAGATAAATCTCCGCCAAAATAAACTGTTGCTTTTAAGTATTGATATCCTAATTTCTGATCTTTTAATTCAAACTTAAATTTTTCATTTCCTTTCATGCTTCCCACTTTTTTGTCGTTTACAAAGTAAGCTACACTATCAATTTCTTTCGAATTTGGGTTCAAAATTCCGATAGAAACTGACTCCTGAGACAAAAAATGAGCCGGAAAAGCAGAATCATCGATGTTAAATAAAGAATTTTCACCTTTTTTTGGATCCCCACAACCAATTATTGTGATTCCTAATAAAATGAAAGTTAGGAAGTTATATTTTTTCATAGTTAAAAATTTGAATAAGCCAATATACGACGATATTTTTATAGCAACAAAGGTCTTGCAAAAATATAAAAAGATTGTATATTTGCACCGGCAAGTCCTACACGACCAGCTCCTGCAGACTCCCCCAGGATGGGAACATAGCAAGGGTACGTGGTTGAGCGGTGCGATGTAGGTCGCTTGCCATTTTTTATTTATCCTGAATTTTCAGGATTTTTTTTTAGAATTAATTCAAATGTAGTCTTCCTTATGGAGGATTTTTTTATTTTTGGGACTTCGTAAAGTTAAAAGTTATTAGTTAGAGGCTAAAAGTTTACCTTAATCAACTAACTCATAACTTATAACTCAAAACTTATAACTTTTCAAAATGAGCAAAGTCGTTTTAATTACCGGAGGATCTTCAGGAATCGGAAAATCGATTGGAGAATTTTTACATCAAAAAGGTTTCGTAGTGTATGGAACAAGCCGAAATCCGGAGAAAGTAGTAAATTCTGTTTTTCCGCTTGTCGCTTTAGATGTTCGAAATGCGGAATCTATTCAATCGGCTGTAGCCAAAATTATAGCAACTTCGGGAAGGTTAGATGTAGTGATTAATAACGCCGGAGTTGGAATTACCGGGCCTTTGGAAGAAATTCCGATGGAAGAAATTAAAAATAATTTTGAAACTAATTTTTTTGGTCCAATTGAAGTAATGAAAGCCGTTTTGCCACAAATGCGCGAGCAAAAATCAGGTTTGATTATCAATATTACGTCGATTGCCGCTTATATGGGATTGCCTTACAGAAGCGTCTATTCGGCATCAAAAGGAGCTTTGGAATTAATTACAGAAGCTTTGAGAATGGAAGTGAAATCTTTTGGTATTGAAATAACCAATGTTGCGCCGGGCGATTTTGCAACTAATATAGCTTCCGGACGTTATCATGCGCCTGTTATTTCTGGTTCGGCTTATGAAAAAGTTTACGGAGATACGCTTGCTACAATGAACGAACATGTTGATGCAGGAAGTAATCCAAATGAAATGGCTGAGGCAGTTTACAAAATTATCCAGGAAAAGAAACCCAAAGTACATTATAAAGTAGGTGTCTTTATGCAGAAGTTTTCTATTGTGCTAAAACGTGCGCTTCCGGATAAAATGTATGAAAAAATGCTAATGAACCATTATAAATTATAAACATGGAAGACATATTAATCTCTCTTTTGCCGATAATCATAGTAATTATTACCTGGATTGTTATAATGCGATTTTTTTTTAAAAAGAATTTGAAAAACAATAGCTTCCAACAAAAACAAGATGAAATGATCAGTTTGTTAACTGAAATTAAGGATGAACTTAAACAATTGAATAGAAATAATTCGGTAAAATAATCCTTGTACAAAATAAAGAGGGCAATTTTTGAAAATTATTCTATAGGAATAAAAATATCAAATTTTGCTCCCTGATTTAAAACTCCTTCAGCTTTTATAAATCCGTTGTGGTTTTCTACAATTCGTTTTACGATTGTAAGACCGATTCCGGTACTTTTTACCGGTTTTGTGTGCAAAGCCTGAAAGAGTCCGAATATTTTTTCGTTATACGATTGATCGAACCCAATGCCATTGTCAGCAATGGTTATTTGGTAATATTTCGTTAGAGGTTCCAGTTTCTCCATTATACCATTTGTAATTTTTGCCGAAACTGTAATGATCAGATTTCGATCTGGACTTGCAAATTTCAGCGAATTATTGATCAAATTATAAAGCAGCTGTCTAAATTGAAATTCTATTACAGAGAGTTTGCCTAAATCCTGAATGTCAAAAAATACATCTTTATTTTCAAACTCATCTGTAAGGTCTTCGATAACCTCTTTGGCGATTGCATTTAAATCTTTCACCACAAATTTCCTATCGTCAAATTTGGTTTTAGAATAAATCAAAAGATCGTTAATTAGATTTTGCATTCTAAAAGCGGAAGTTTTGATTTTATGAAAAGCAGTTTTTCCTTTATCAGATAAATTATCGGCTTCCTCACGTTCAATAGTATCTGCAAAAAGCTGAATTTTTCGCAAGGGTTCCTGAAGATCGTGACTCGAAATATAATTGAAAGCTTCGAGTTCACTGTTCATTTTTTCAAGAGAAATATTTTTTTCAATAAGTTTTTTTTCAGCATTAAGCTTTAGTTTTTCTGCTTTTTGTTTTTCAACTTCGGTTTTTTCCAGAAGTTTATCTTTTTCTTTTAAAATCGTTTTACTTTCATTTGCTTCTTCAATACTTGAAATATGAAAAGAAATTAAATCAGCAAACAAATTAAACATTTCGCGGACTTTGAATGTCTTTAAGTCATTCGGTTTAGGGTCGATTGCGCAAAGTGTCCCGAAAAAACTGCCGTCTTTACGGATAATAGGTACCGAAATATAGCTTTGAAGTCCGTACATTGCAGGAGTATGATGATAACGAAATTCATCGTCTTCGCTGACATTATCAATTATTACTGCTTTTCTGTCTTGCCTGATTTCATTGCAGATTGTAGTTCTTATCTCTAATTCATCTCCGGGTTTTAAACCAAATGCAACATTGTCAAGAACACTGCAGGTTATCCAACGATCTTCTGTAACTCTTGCGATTGCTGCAAAACCCATTCCGGTGGTTTGGCAGATTACATTTAGTAAGGTTGGGACGATTGAAATGTTTTGAATATTTGTAATGTCTTGTTGAAAATTCTCTTCTAACACTGTGGATTTATTTTTGACTCTAAAATACACTTTTTTTAATGAAAGGTGTTACAGGATTAACATTCAAATTAAGAATTATTCTTTTTAGGTTTATTTTTTGAAATTATAAATTGTAATTTTGAACCAAAATGTGCGGAATAAACAAAAAATAATAGTTGAAGGCATTTTAAACGTGGCGAATACGCCCATAAAACAAATACAATTAAATAGATATAATTATGAAATTTTTTATTGACACAGCTAATTTAGCTCAAATTAAAGAAGCACAAGCATTAGGTGTTTTAGATGGTGTAACGACTAATCCATCATTGATGGCGAAAGAAGGAATTACAGGAAAAAACAACATCCTTAAACATTATGTTGACATTTGCAATCTTGTAGAAGGCGATGTTAGTGCTGAAGTAAATGCGTTGGATTATGATGGAATGATCAGGGAAGGTGAAGAATTAGCTGAATTACATGAACAAATCGTAGTTAAATTGCCAATGACAAAAGAAGGTGTTATGGCTGCGAAATATTTTTCTGATAAAGGAATTAAAACAAACGTTACACTTGTGTTTTCTGTAGGTCAGGCTCTTTTGGCTGCAAAAGCAGGAGCTACTTACGTTTCTCCGTTTATTGGTCGTTTGGATGATGTTTCTACAGATGGTTTAAATTTAATTGAAGAAATTAGATTGGTTTATGATAACTACGGTTACGAAACTCAAATTTTAGCAGCTTCTGTACGTCATACAATGCATATTGTAAACTGTGCAAAAATTGGCGCTGATGTTATGACGGGACCTCTTTCTGCAATTTACGGATTACTGAAACACCCATTAACTGATATTGGATTAGCTCAGTTTGTTGCTGATTTTGAGAAAGGTAACAAATAGTTTACTTTGAAATAAATAATTAAAATCACCATTTTTGTAAGAAAGATGGTGATTTTTTTTATCTTTATATGTCTCAAAAACAATGATATATGAAAAAAGTTATTCTGATTTTTGCATTTTTAACCATGAACATTACGGTAAATGCTCAGGCAAAAGTATTGACAAGTGTAAATGAAGCCGGAGACGTCGCAACTTTTGAATTAGATTGTACGGTAAAATTTCAGACGTTGGCAAAAGGCCTGCGTTATAATATTACAAGACATGAGTTTAGAGGTTCTGAAATGAAGAACTCGTATCGTTTGTTATTGGTAATGGATGGTTTTTATTCCAATACTTTAAATAGCACAATGACAATATCTGCTGTTTTAAGTGATGGAACTGTTTTACAGGCTAAGAAAACAATTGAAGAAGATGGTTATTTTGACGGTGCCTGTACATTAAAAATTAAAGATCCAAAAGCACTTTTAGAGGCTAATATTGATAAAGTGATTGTTCACGCTGATAAAGATGTCGTTTATAAATTATCAGAACAAAATAAAGCCATTTTTAAGAAGAACTTAAAAGCGATTATGACAGCGAAGTAGACTCATAGTTAAACTAGGATGTAAATAAAAAATCCCAAATTCAATTTTACGATTGGATTTGGGATTTTTTAATTATTTTTTTATTGAATTTTAGTGCCCTCCGGCTCCACCTTCAACGTGGTTAATTCCTTGTTTTTTTAATATTTTAGGGCAATAGAAGCCATAAAATCCTAAATAAGCGAAACCAATAAGTGGAACGATATAAGAAAAGTGTGTCCATGTAATTCCGAAAATTCCGTTTGGACTAGTTAGGTCAATATCACAAATGCTTCCTTGAATTAAAGGAATAACTCCTCCTCCAAGAATCATCATTATTAAAAATGAAGATGCTTTTCCTGTATTTTTTCCTAAGCCGGCAATAGCCAAATCGAAAATAGAAGGCCACATGATAGATAAGAATAAACCTCCAGATATAAAGAAGAATTTAGCAATTGAAGGATCTGGATAAATCAATCCGGCAAGCATCATTAATAAACCTGATATTCCGAAAAGCATTAAAGTTTTCCCTGCATTTTTACCACCTACAAAACTTACAGCTATAAAAAGTAAAATCCAGATTGGGTAGATATAGAATGAAGAAACATCATGTGCAGCAAAAATATTAGCTCCGATAATTACTCCAAATGCTAAAGCAGGAACAATAAATTTTAATGCTGTGTTTACTAAATTTGAAGTATCAAATACGTTTACCCCACCATTCCAGCGGCCAATCATTAAACTTCCCCAATAAAGAGCGATAAAAGGAGCAATAGCATCTTCTAAAACATTACCAAATTCAGCAGTATGTAATAAAGCTGGTAAGTTACTGATAATAGTAACCTCTGTTCCAACATAAATAAAGATTCCTAACATCCCTAAATATAATTGCGGGTAATCTAAAATGTTAAATTTTTCATGAGCTACATTAACGACAACTTCTTCTTTTTCAGGATCTTCAATTTTAGAAAAGTTCATAAAAATTGCTACTGCAATAAAAGCAAGACCTAAAATTATGAATGGTAATTTAATATCTTCTAATGAAAGTGTAGTGTTTTTGTTATCTCCCATTCCAAACAAGGCAATACCTAATAATATAGCACCAATTGTTGTTCCGAAAGAGTTAATACCTCCTGCTAAAGTCAAACGGTGAGCACCTGTTGCGGGGCTTCCCATTTTAATAGCTAAAGGATTGGCAACAATCTGCTGTATAGAAAACCCTAGACCTACAGTAAACAAAGCTGTTAAAAAGAAAGGAAAACTTTCCATTGTTGCTGCCGGAATGAATAAAAATGATCCAACCGCAGAAAGAAGTAAACCAGCAGAAAGTGTTTTTTTATATCCGAATTTTTGTAAAACATCTAGTTTTAAAGAAACTAAAAAGAAAATAATTGATCCTACAAAGTATGCAGCATAAAATGCCCAAGCTACTAATTGAGACTGAACTTGTGATAAAGTAAATACTTTTTTGAATACTGGAATCAGGATATCATTGGCAGAACCAACAAAACCCCAAAAGAAGAAAACAATTATCAACGAGATAAATTGTCCCCATTTGGTCTGAACATTTTCTGAACTCATAATTTAAGAGGTTAATTTTTTAATTTTATTGTTTTTTGAAGACCGTAAATATATTTGTTAAGTATATCAAAAAAAAATAAAAAGCCACAAATAATGTTAAATTTAAACCAACAGCATCATTTTTTCAACAATGTGTTAATTTTAACCTACTTAGAAAATGAAAAATGGAATTGTATTTACTCTAAAATTTTATTTTTAACGTCTTTACTGTAATTTCTGCCAATAGGAATGGTGTAAGATTGTATTTGAATACGGTTTCCTTCAATAGATTTTACCTTATTTAGGGCGATAACGTACGATTTGTGAATTCTGAGGAAACGATCTGCAGGTAATTCTTCAGATAAAGAAGTAAGAGATTTGTGTGTAATATAGGTTTTATCAGGGGTTACAACTTTTATGTATTCTTTCATTCCTTCAACAAACAGAATTTCTTCAATATTAATTTTCATCATTTTTTTATCTACTTTAATAAAAATATGAGAATCACCTTTTGTGGTTTCTACTTTAATATTGTTTTTTAAATTGAATTCTGTTGTGATTTTATTGATGCATTTTATAAATCTTGGCAGCGGAATCGGTTTTACCAAATAATCCAATACATCGAGATCATAACTTTCGGCTGCAAATTCTCTAAAAGCGGTTGTGATAATGACTTTGGTTTTGTTTTCGATTAAACTAATTAATTCAAATCCGGTCATCATAGGCATATTGATGTCTAAAAATACGGCATCAACAGCTGTACTGTTTACAAAATCAAGTGCTTCAAGAGAATTATTGAACGTGGCAATAACTTCAAAATCTGTAAAATTGTTGAAATAATTTTGCAAGACTTTGATAGCTAAAGGCTCATCATCAACCAATACGCATTTAATTTTCATTATGAATAGGTATTTGCAAACGGATTATATAGTAATTAAATTTGGTTTTATGTTTTAGGCTGAAATCATTTTTATAAATTAATTTCAGTCTCTTTTTGGTATTGACCAATCCGATACCACTTTTAGGGTTAAGATTTTGTGAAATTACAAAATTATTTAAGATTTCAAAATCTAACCTTTTATTATCAATAACTTTACAATTGATTTTAATTTTTAAGTTTCGGTTATTTAATCCACCGTGTTTAAAGGCATTTTCGACCAATGAAATAAAGATTAAAGGAGGTACTACAATATCTTCAATATCCGACTCCAGATTTATGGTAACTTCTACATTTTCAAAGCGTAACTTCTCAATTTCGATATAATTCTGAATATAATCTATTTCTTTTATCAGTGGGACAAACTTGGTTCCTTTTACATCGTACAAGACATATTCCATCAAATTAGATAATTTAATAATCACATCCGGAACCTTATTGGAAGATTCTAAAGATAAGGCGTATAAATTATTTAAGGTATTGAAGAAAAAGTGCGGCTGAATTTGATTCTCCAGATATTTCAATTTGATTTTAAACTGATTTTCTCTTAATGAGCGGTTTCTTTCTCTTTCGCGAAGCCAGGTTAATGTCAGGTAAACAGATGATGCCATGGCTAATACATACAATTCGCCAATACAAACGGCGACAATATGATTAATTTCAAAAGGATGATATTCTCTGTTGGCTTCCGGCCAGATATTTTCAGATATAATATAATAGGTAAGCGCAGTTTTCAATAAATAAATTCCGAACAAACTCACTACCAAAGCAAAAGTGTATTGAATGTATTTTTGTTTTAGTACAAATTTCGGCACCAGAACAAAAAGATTAAAATACACTAACGGAATATGCAATGAAAATTCTATCAGGTTCGATTTAAACGAATAAGGATAATCATTAAAGTAAGCGCCCCATCTTAAAAAGTTAAGAGTAAAGTAACTTCCCCAAAACCAAATATGATTTTGCAGCTTTATTTCAAATTTTAATTTTTGAATTTCGTTCAATTTTGATTCGCGGGGTTCGTTCGATTAATATTTTGCAACTTTAAACAATTAGTTGGTAAAACGCAATTGTTTTGAATAAAATTTTATCAAAAAAGGCATTTCGTCGATTATTTTTTAAAGGCATCGTTTTCGTAAAACGTATTATTGATTGTTTTCTGTCGTTTGTTTAAGATTTGGAGTAGTTTGTTTAAAAAGTTTTATTTATGTTAATTTTAACAATAGATTTATCGCTTAACCAACAAAACCATGACAAAATGAAGAAAATTATGTTAATCTTGTTTGTTTTTTTTACTGTACAACTCACGTTTGCACAAGTAAAAACAATCAAAGGTTTAGTAAGCGATCAAAAAGGATTGCCGTTACCGGGCGTTACGGTTCTTATTCAGGGAACAGTAAAAGCAACCCAAACAGATTATGATGGGGTGTATTCTATTGAAGCATCAAAAGGCGATGTTTTAGTTTTTTCCTACATCGGAATTAAAACTAAAACTGCAACAGTTGGAGATTCTCCGCAAGTAAATATTGTGCTTGAAGAAAGTGCGCAAAACTTAGATGAAGTTGTTGTTACAGCGTTAGGGATTAAAAGGCAAAAGAAAGAGCTGGGTTATGCTGTTCAGGACATTAAAGGTGATCAATTGAACAGGGTAATTACAACCAATGTAGCCACAGCACTTTCTGGTAAAATTGCAGGTGTAGATGTTTCTATACCGGCTACAGGTGCCGGAGGAAGTACAAGAGTTATTATTAGAGGTATTTCGAGTATTGGCGAGAATAACCAGCCGCTTTATATTGTAGACGGAGTTCCTATTGATAATACAGGTTTGTCTAATGATAGTGCAGCATCGAGCAAATGGTTTGACGGAAGGGATAATGGAGACGGAATTTCTAGTATTAACCCGAATAATATTGAGAGCCTGACGGTATTAAAAGGAGCTGCAGCCTCTGCTTTATATGGCTCCAGAGCACTAAATGGCGTAATTTTAATTACAACTAAAAAAGGAAGCAAAGGAAAATTACAAGTAGAATTAACCAGTGGAGTTAGCTTTGACAGGGTAAATGCTAAATATGAAGATTTTCAAAGTGATTATGGTACGGGATCTCACGGAATTTTACCGGATCCGTCAAAAGCACCTTCTGAAATATACGGATATACTACAAGTGCCTGGGGACCAAAATTCTCTGAAACTGTAGGGCAGGAAGTTAAAATATTTGACGGTTCTATGAAACCTTATGCTAAAGTAGATAATAATATTCAGGATTTTTTCAAGACCGGAGTTACAACAACTAACGGAATTTCGCTTTCTGGCGGAAGTGAGAATGCTTATATACGTTTTGGATATAATAACCTTAAAAATGATGATGTTGTTCCGGGTTCAGGTTTAGAAAGAAATGATGCCAGTTTAAATGCTACCTTAAAATCAGAAAAATTTACTTTGGCGGCAAATGTAAATTACATGGTTGAAAAGACCGAAAACAGACCTGGTTTGGGAGATTCTCCAAATAACGTAGGGTATTCTTTGAGTGGTTTGGCGCCAAATATTGACCAGGCATGGCTTAAAAATTATGGAAATCCCGATACAGGAGAAATTTATAAATGGAATAATAATATTTATCAATTGAATCCTTATTTTACGGTAGATGCAAACCATAATTCCTCTAAGAAAAATCGTTTTATGGGGAATGTTACCGGAACATATCAGCTTAAAAAATGGGTTGGATTAACTTTTAGAACCGGTTTAGATACTTATGTTTTTGATTCTAAAGATTTTATGGCAGCTGGAAGTACCTGGCCGGGAAGAGACACAGGTTATCTGGGATTAAATGATATTACGGTCTCTGAAATGAATACAGATATCATAGCTACTTTTAGCGATATTAAGCTTGCTGCAGATTTTACTTTTTCAGGAATTTTAGGAACAAGCAGAAGAGATTTTAGAAGACAGGAAAATTCGAGCCAGGGAACAAATATTATCGAACCCGGAACAGAATATATTAGTAATTTTTCTACTCAGACAATAAATGCACCATCAGAAACCAGAACAAGAACAAATTCTGTTTATGGATCTGCAAAGTTCGATTATAAAGGATACTTATATGCTGAATTTACAGGAAGAAATGACTGGTTTAGCGTTATCACAAAAGATGCTTTTTATCCGGCAGCTTCGTTAGGTTTTATATTTTCAGATGCATTTGGTATTCAGAATGATACTTTTTCTTATGGAAAACTTAGAGCATCGTGGGCAAAAGTTTCGAATGCTCCAGGCGCTTATAAAAATGCATTAAACTATACGACTTATTCTGCTTATGACGGACAAAGTGTTGTGAATATTAAAAACACATCGGCACCAAATGCAAACCTGACCTTTCAGTCAAAAACTGGAATCGAATTTGGTTTAGAAACAGCTTTCTTTAAAAACAGATTAAAAGCTGATATCACAGTTTATCGCGAAGATACTGCAGATCAAACACTTGATTTAGCGTCTTCTGCAACATCAGGATATGAGTTTCTTTCTGTAAATGCCGGAAAATTGCGTAATGAAGGTATTGAGATATTTTTATCAGGTACGCCAATTAAAACTAAAGATTTTGAATGGGGAATTGATTTGAATTTTTCTAAAAATAAAAACTCGATTCTTTCTTTACATCCGGATATTAATACTTATACTATTTCTGAGGCTCGCTGGGCCGGAGCAGCAATTGTAGCACAGGTTGGCGGACAATACGGAACTATTATTGGAAAAGATTTTCAAAGAAAACCTTCCGGAGAAATGATTGTAGGCGCAAACGGCCTTCCTGTATACACAGATACAAAAGTACAATTAGGAAAAGGTCTTCCGGATTGGGCAGCAGGTTTAACCAATAGATTTTCTTATAAAGGAATTACGCTTCAATTTTTATTAGATATGAAGTTTGGTATGGATGTATATTCTATGACAAATTCTGTTGCTGCAGGAAAAGGATTGCTGGATGTAACTACAGAAGGAAGAGATGCTTACAATACTGCAAGAGCAGAGGCCGCTGCAAACGATCCAAATTTCAATGTAGGAAACTGGACTCCAACAGCTGGTTATGTAGCAAACGGAGTTGTGAATACAGGAACAGCTGAAAATCCAATTTATGTAAAAAACACAACTCCCGTAGATCCTCAGGCTTATTGGAGCAATGTTACTGAAAATACGCCTGCGCCGTTTATTTACGATGCTTCTTATGTTAAATTAAGAGAGGTAAGTTTAGGCTATACGATACCGAAAAGTGTTTTGGGGAACTCAAAAATAAGTACAATCTATATTTCTGTATTTGCACGAAATCTATTGACATTTAATAAAGATTTGCCAAACATTGACCCGGAGTCTATGTATACTTCAGGAAATGGACAAGGTTTTGAGTATGGTTCATTGCCATCAAGAAAATCATACGGTTTTAATATTAAAGTTGCATTCTAAAAAAGTAAATTATGAAAATTAAATATATAGTAGCCATACTTGCAGTATTTACGGTAGTTGGCTGTACAGAAAATTTTGATGAGCTGATAAAAGATCCGGTGGCGTTATCTCCAAATCCGGCAGGTCAGCTTACGTTCACTCAATTGTGTATGTCTGGAGATGGATATTACCAACACAGAACCAACCTGATATATGCCGGAGGTTTTGTGCAGCATTATGCCGGTTCATGGGCAGTAACACAATATGGTAACAAGTTTATAAATAATGAAGAATATGCAGTCGCCTTATGGAGAAATGTTTATGCTCACGAAATGAAAAGTATTGTAGATATTCTTGATAACACCAGTAAAGATCCTGCTTCTTCAAATATGAATGCTGTTGCTAAAATTATGAAAGTAATGATAGCGCAGCGTTTAACCGATATTTATGGCGATGTTCCTTATTCAGAAGCTGGTTTGGGTTTTTCTCAAGGAATTGTAACCCCTAAATATGATAAGCAAGAAGATATTTACAAGTCTTTTTTCAAAGAATTAGACGAAGCTTTTAATCAGTTAAATGCTGGAGGAGGCACAGTAAAGGGAGATTTGTTTTATAATGGAGATATTTCAAAATGGAAAAAACTAGCCAATACCATGCGTTTGCGTTTGGCGATGAGAATTTCTGAAGTAAATGCGGCAGAAGCTGAAAAACAAGCAAAAGCAGCTTTTCAGAACGGAGTTTTTGAAAGTAATGCTGACAATTGTATTATGAAGCATTTGGATTTTCCTTTTAGTGATGATCCTGCAAGGCTGGATTATAGAGGAAATGGACTTTCTTATGGTTTTATAGGAAATGAGCATGGAGATCATTTTAGTTCTTTATTAATAGACTTTTTAAGAGATAATGGCGACCCAAGATTAACCATGATTGCAACGCCAAAAACAAGCAGCAGCGTAGTTCCGTGGTCGCCAATTCAGCCTGGAGAACCATTATATGAAGGTGTTAAACCCGGAATGTTTCGATGGGATCTTCCCGGAGGGTCAAATTCTGCATCTGGAATCCAGCCTTATTTAAAATTAAGAACCACTCCTTTTTTGCACGTTAGTTATTCAGAAACAGAATTATTATTAGCCGAAGCAGCTTTTAGAGGCTGGGTTTCAGGGTCTGCGGCTGATTATTATAAAAATGGAATTGAAGCAGGTATAAAACAAATGGAAATTTATGGAGCTGCGCCTGCAAATCAGGCAGATATAAATACTTATGTAAATGCGAATCCTTTAGCAGCAGGAACAGAAAAAGAGCAAATAGGAACCCAAATTTGGATTACCTACTTATTTAATAGTATCGAAGCCTATTCAAACTGGAGAAGAACGGGTTATCCTCATTTAGTACCAATAACAAATTCAGATTCCGGAACCGGCGGCGTTGTACCTACACGTTTGTATTATCCGAATGATGAAATGCAGAAAAATGAGAAAAATTATTTAGATGCTTTATCAAGAATGGGAGGAAAGAATGATTGGTTAGGGAAAGTTTGGTGGGATGTAAACTAATATAATGAGCAGAATTAAAAATTAAAAATCTGCTTAATCTGCGTGAGAAAAAATAAACGCAAATCCCAAACATAAAGTTATGCCTAATGAGGTATTATTTTCATTCTAATTAAAAATTAAAAACAACAAGTTTAAATTAAAAATTATGATAAAAAATAAAGCCTTATTAGGCATCCTTTTTTTTCTAAGCTCCATTTTTTCCATGTATAGCTGTTCGGCTGAAAAAGAAATCAATCCCGATACTTCAAAAAATAAAACAGCCAGAGTAGTGGGGTATTTATCTTCGGATAATTTTGATAAAATGAATTTGATTCAGTTTTGCAAATTAACACATCTTAATCTCGCATTTGCAAATCCGGATAAAAATGGAAATCTCAATTTTAGCGGAGATATTGACGTGCTGGTTGCATACGTGAAATCAATTAATCCGAATATTAAAATTAGCATTTCGCTCGCAGGCGGAGTTTTATCTGAAGAAGTAGCATCAAACTGGAAATTTCTAATTGATAATCCCAAAAACAGACCTAATTTAATTCAGAATATTATAAACTTTACAGCACTTCATAAATTAGATGGAGTAGATGTTGATCTCGAATGGGATGCCGTAACGATTGGTTACAGCGGTTTTGTTCTGGAATTGAGAAAAGAACTTACAGCAAAAAATAAATTGCTAACGGCAGCTTTGCCAAATAATTTCCGTTTCGAAAATATAAGCAAAGATGCATTAGACGCCTTTGATTTTTTAAATATCATGTCATACGACAGCACCGGACCGTGGACACCGGATAACCCAGGACAACATAGTTCGTTTGAAAATGCTAAAGTTGGCATTGATTTTTGGCATAATCTTCAAAATGTTCCCAGCGAAAAATTGACTTTGGGAGTTCCTTTTTATGGTTATAATTTTACTTATAAAGAAGTCACCAGTTCAACTTATGCGCAAATTGTAGCTACAAATGCACAATTTTCAGATCAGGATGAGGTTGGAAAAATTTATTATAACGGAATGCTCACAATAGCTCAAAAGGTAGAATTTGCTTCTCAAAATACGGGCGGAATTATGATTTGGGAAATCGCTCAGGATTCTTTTGATAAATATTCTTTATTAGATGTTATCCATCAAAAATATACTTTGTTAAAAATAAACACTACCCATTTGTGCGGCAATTAATGTCAGTCTTATTGAATTTTTGACACAACTAAAAACTCTTTAAATTTTGTTAATTTTTAATAGTAGAAACTAGCTAGAGGCTTCCTTATTATCTGTATATATATTAAAAGATAAATACTTGATATTATATAATTATTGATCAAATCCTTCATTTTGTTAAATATAATTCGAAGAATTAAAAGAAAACATATAGGAAATTGATTTGAAAACGTTTTCGTGAAACACATTATTGAATGATTTATGTCGTTGGTTTAAAAAACAAAGCTGTTTGTATAAATAATTTTTTTTAACAATCCCTTAAGAATAAATTTACACCATAACTAACAAAATAAATTAACATGAAAAAAATTTTCTTAATCTTTATGATTGCTTTTACGGCGCAAGTTTCACTTGCACAGGTAAAAAGTATCAAAGGTGTGATTACAGATTCTGATGGGATGCCACTACCAGGGGCATCTGTTGCAGTACAAGGAGGTCAAAAAGGTTCAACTACCGATTTTGATGGCTTGTATACAATTGAAGCACAAAAAGGACAGACATTAGTTTTTACTTATGTAGGTCTTGAAACACAAAACATAGTTGTAGGCGATGCGGCTACAATTAACGTTAAAATGGTGCAGGGAGCATCAAATGCACTTAACGAAGTTGTGGTAACTTCATTAGGTATCAAGAAAACTAAAAAATCTTTAACTTATGCAGCTCAAGAGCTTAAAGGTGAAGAATTAACTCGTGTTAAAGATGCTAACGTTATTAACACAATCGCTGGTAAAATTGCCGGTGTTGCAGTAACAAAAAGTTCGTCTGGTACTGGTGGATCTACAAAAGTAGTTATTCGTGGTAATTCATCTACTTCAAACAACCAGCCACTTTATGTTATTGATGGTATTCCTTTGTACAATGGAAGCTCTAGTCAGCCAAATGATTCTTTTGGTAGTACTGCAGGAGGTAACCGTGATGGGGGAGATGTGGTTTCTTTGATTAACCCGGATGATTACGAAGGAATGACAGTTCTTAAAGGTGCTGCTGCTTCTGTATTATACGGATCTCAGGGAGCGAACGGAGTCATTTTACTTTCTTCTAAAAAGGCAAAAGAAGGTAAAGGTAACTTAACAGTTTCATCTGTTACAACTTTTGAAAGTGCTGCATATTTACCAAAACTTCAAAATGAATATGTTGGTACAAGCCTTGAAGATCAAAGATCTTGGGGACCTAAACAAGGATCACAAGATGTTAAGGATAGTTTTTTTCAAACCGGAAACACACAAATTACTTCTATAGCATTTACTGCAGGATCAGAAACAACTTCAACAAGTTTATCTTATGCTAATACAAATGCTTCTGGAATTATTGATGGTAATGGATTAAAGAAAAACAACTTTGGAATTCGTCAAACAGCTAAATTCTTTGATAATAAATTAACTGTTTCTGCTGATGCTAAATATACTTCACAAACAATTAATAACAGACCAGTAAACGGGCTTTATTCAAATCCTTTAACAGGAGTCTATTTGTTTCCAAGATCAAATGATTTTAATTATTATAAAGATAATTACGAAGCTTGGAACCCTGAAAGAAATCTTTATGCTCAAAATTTTCCTTTTGCAGATATTTATGTTCAAAACCCTTATTGGTTAATTAACAGAAATAAATCTGTTGATACAGATAATTTCTTTAACGGAAATATAGCTTTAGACTTTAAAGCAACTAATTGGTTAAACATTACAGGAAGATACAGCTATAACAGAATTGAAAACGAATACGATAAAAAAATATATGCTACAACAAACACAGGTTTATCTGGTGCAAATGGTAGATATATAAATATCAATACATTAAGTACACAACGTTATGCAGATTTAATTGCAAGAATCAATACTAACTTCAATGAAAATTTTAGTTTCAATGCAATTGTTGGTACAAGTATCAATAACACGCTTGCTAATTCTGCTACAACTTTAGATTCTGGACTTGATCCGGGACTTATTAACGCTAACCTTTTTACTTTAGGTAATTTTGGTGACAATAAATTAAACACTCAAAGTACGGGTTCTTCAAGAGAGGTACAGTCGTTATTTGCTTCTGCTACTTTTGGATATAAAAACATGTTATATCTTGATTTGGCCGGTAGAAATGACTGGTCTTCAACACTTGTAAATACTAATACACCATCTTATTTTTACCCATCTGTTGGTGTTACAGCTCTTATTAGCGAAATGACAACGTTGCCAGAGTGGATTAACTTTGGTAAAGTAAGAGCAACATATGCTCAAGTTGGTAATGATATTTATGCTTATGTTACTTCTCCAAGATCAACTGTTATCAATGAAGGTACAGTTACGCCTCCAATTGTTGGGCCAAGACCGGGAGAATCATTAAAACCAGAATTAAAATCAGAATACGAATTAGGTACTGAATGGAGAATGTTTAACAACAGATTAGGTTTTGAAGTTTCATACTATAAATCAGAAACTAAAAATCAATACATTCAGGTTCCTGCACCAGCAACAAATCCTTATGGCTATACTTTTTACGGAATTAATGCCGGTAGTATAGAAAACAAAGGTTTTGAGGTTGTATTGACTGGAAAAATAATTGCTGCTGATAAGTTTTCCTGGGATACTACAATCAACTATTCTCAAAACAAAAACTTAGTAAAAGAAATTCCTGAAGAATTAGGAGGTTCAATTCCATTGACTCCTGTAAATAATATTAATTACAGATATTCTTTAACTGAAGGAAGACCATTTGGTATTATCGAAGGTAAAAAAATCGTTAGAAACGAAGCAGGCGAAATTGTTTTAGACGCTGCAGGGAATTTATCTGTAAATAATGAATTTGAAGAAGTTGGAAACGCTAATCCTGATTTTATGTTAGGTTGGGGAAATACTTTTAAATTTGGAGCATTCACTGCAAACATTTTAATTGACGGACGTTTTGGAGGAGATGTAATGAGTATTACAGAATCTATGAATGACCAATATGGAGTATCACAAAGATCTGCAGATGCAAGAAATGCGGGTGGAGTTGCTGTAAACGCAGTTTTACCTAATGGAACAAAAGTAACCTCTATGGATGCAGAAAAATATTACAGTGCAGTTGGAGGATTTGATAAGGCGACAGGAGAGTATGTTTATGATGCTACAAATGTAAGCGTAAGAGAGATTTCTCTTGGGTATACGTTTAATAAAAAACAATTGCCATTTGTTCAATCAGCAACATTATCCTTAATTGCCAGAAATTTATTCTTTATTTACAAAGATGCACCATTTGATCCAAACATTGCTTTAAGTAGTGGAGAAGGTTTACAAGGTGTTGACATTTACGGTATGCCATCTACAAGAAGCATTGGTCTAAATTTAAATGTAACTTTCTAATTTAAAATATCATGAAAATAAATTATATAAAAAAATCATTAATCTGTTTCGGTCTTTTAACCTTAGTTGGTTGTACAGATAATTTCGAAGAGATTAATAGTAATCCTGATGGATTTACTCAAGATGAAGTAACACAAGACTTTAATCATATTAGAGCTCCTTTTAAAACCATGTTCGAGAATGTGATGGTAAATACACCTGGCTGGAAATATCAGGTAGCTATTGACTTATCCGGAAACAACTGGGGAGGATATACAGCTGCTCCTGGCTTTGACGGAGCTAACAATCTTTCGTACGCACTTTCTGATAACTGGAATCTTTGGGGTTGGGAAGCCGCTTATGCACAGGTTATGGCGAACTTCCTGAAAGTTGAAAAAGAAGCTAAAGGAAAATATGATGATTTTTATGCTTTTGCTTTAATTATTAAAGTAGAAACAATGCATAAAGTTGCAGATGCATGGGGACCAATAGTTTATTCTAAACTTGGTACTACAGATGCTGTAATTGCATATGATTCTCAGGAAGAAGTTTATAATTTGATGTTTAAAGAATTAGATTTTGCTGTAGAAGAATTGACAAAGCGATATGATGCAATTCCGACAACTGAAAAAAACAATCCAACTTCGTTTACTAAAACAGATCGTTCAACATACGATGGAAATTATAAGCAATGGGTTAAATTTGCAAACTCTTTACGTTTAAGATTAGCAATGCGTATTGTAAAAGCTAATCCAACACTTGCAAAAGCAGAAGCTGAAAAAGCAGTTAGTCAAAAATTTGGAGTTTTTACAGAAAAAGCTGATTCTTTTATCATAGATATTGATGTAGTAAAACATCCACTTTTAGTTCCGGCTGATGATTATAACGATAGCCGTATGTCTGCAGATATGGAATCTATTTTAGGAGGATATAATGATCCTAGAATTGGTATCTACTTTAAACCATCAACTCAGTTTCCTGGAGAATACAAAGGAATCCGTACAGGAGCATTATTGGGAGACAAATCACTACATGTAAACTTCTCAACTTTTGGAGATGGAGTTAGAAAACCACAAGTAGTTTGGATGAATACAGCGGAAGTTTATTTCTTAAGAGCCGAAGGAGCTTTAAGAGGCTGGAATATGGATGGTGATGCTGAAACATTATACAAAGCTGGTATCGCTGCATCCTTTGATCAGCAAGGTGCAGGTGGTGTTGCAGATTATATTGCCAACAATACAGATACAGCAAAAGATTACGTTGATCCTGTTACTCCTGCAAATAATGGTGCTGCTGTAAATGATGTAACAGTTGCTTGGGATGGAGCTGCAGCGAATGAAGTTAAGCTACAAAAAATCATTACTCAAAAATGGATTGCTAACTTTCCTGATGGAATGGAAGCTTGGTCTGATCACCGTAGAACAGGTTATCCAAAGTTATTACCTATTTTAAATAATCAAAGTGCTGGAGTAATTAGCACAGAATTAGGAGTTAGAAGAATCAATTTTGTTACAACTGAAAAGGATGGAAATCCAGGAGGAGTTGAGACAGGAAAAGCAAAACTTAACGGTCCGGATAATGGCGCAACAAGAGTTTGGTGGGATGTTGATGCTCCAAATTTCTAAAATAAAATATCAAAGAATTATAAGATTTTAAGTTTGGTTAGTAAATGGTATAAGCAGTGCAAATTGCTTATGCCATTTCAAAAACCAAAATTGTAAATACAAAAAAAGAAAAAAATGAAAAGTGCTTTAGAAATAAAACCTGATATCAGCTATAAAAGTGCGGGAAAATTTGAAGAAACCAGATTTGAGAAAATCCACAACGAAATTTTCAAAAGTTCTGCTGAAGCTTCAATAATAGTTGCGCAGGAAATTGCACAATTAATCAGAACCAAACAAGAAAAAGGTAAATCTTGTGTATTGGGTCTGGCAACAGGTTCTTCTCCTATAAAAGTTTACGAAGAATTAGTGAGAATGCACAGAGAAGAAGGACTAAGTTTTAGCAATGTAATCACTTTTAATCTGGATGAATATTATCCAATGACAAAAGAGAACAATCAGAGCTACCACTATTTCATGCATCAGCATCTTTTTAATCACATTGATATTAAACCTGAAAATGTTAATATTCCGGATGGTACAGTTTCTATTGATGAACTAAATCAATATTGTATCGATTATGAAATGAATATTAAAAATGCAGGCGGACTTGATTTTCAATTATTAGGTATCGGTCGTACAGGTCACGTAGGTTTCAACGAACCGGGATCGCACATTAACTCCGGAACCAGAATTATTACACTGGATCACATTACAAGAGTAGATGCTTCATCAGATTTTAATGGTATAGACAACGTTCCAAAGCGTGCTATTACGATGGGAGTTTCTACGATTATGAGATCAAAAAGAATCGTATTAATGGCTTGGGGGCAAAATAAAGCCGATATCATCAAAAGGACTATTCAGGGTGATATCAGTTCAGAAGTTCCTGCAACATTTTTACAAAACCATCCCAATGCGACTTTCGTTTTAGATCAGTCTGCAGCGGTAGAATTAACGCGTTTTAAAACGCCATGGCTTGTGGGAGAATGTATTTGGACACAAGAATTAAAAAGTAAAGCGATTGTTTGGTTGTGCCAAAAAACAAAACAATCGATATTAAAATTAACAGACCGTGATTACAATAATAACGGAATGTCTGATCTTTTGGCGCAAGAAGGTTCTGCTTACGATTTGAATATTAATATGTTCAACGTATTGCAGCATACCATCACAGGATGGCCGGGTGGAAAACCCAATACCGATGATTCTCATCGTCCCGAAAGAGCCAATCCTGCAAAAAAACGAGTGATTCTTTTTAGTCCGCATCCAGATGATGATGTGATTTCTATGGGAGGAACTTTTTCAAAATTGATAAAACAAGGTCACGATGTACACGTAGTATATCAAACCTCCGGAAATATAGCGGTTACCGACGACGAGGCATTAAAATTTGCTGAAGTTGCCAAAGATTTTATTGGTGAAGCAGGAAGCGGAATTAACTTTAAATCGGTTATTGATTTTCTGAACAACAAATCAGAAAACCAGATCGATTCTCTTGAAGTTCGAAAATTAAAAGGACTGATAAGAAGAAGAGAATCGTATGCAGCAACAAGATACATTGGCTTAAAAGATGAAAATACACATTTCCTGGATCTTCCATTTTATGAAACAGGACAAGTAAAGAAAAATCCGCTTGGCGCAGAAGACATTGCCATTGTAAAAGATATTATTGCCAAAATAAAACCACATCAGGTATTTGCAGCAGGAGATTTGGCAGATCCGCACGGAACGCACGAAGTTTGTTTAAATGCGATTTTTGCGGCCATGAAACAATTAAAACCAGAGAAATATATGGATGATTGCTGGCTATGGCTGTACAGAGGCGCATGGCACGAATGGGACATTCACGAAATTGACATGGCCGTTCCGCTTTCTCCATCAGAAGTATTATTAAAACGTCACGCGATTTTATATCACCAGTCTCAAAAAGACAGAGTTATGTTTCAAGGAAATGACTCGAGAGAATTTTGGGTTAGGGCAGAAGATCGCAATAAAAATACAGCCATCTTATATGATGATTTAGGTTTGGCTGAGTATGAAGCTATCGAGGCGTTTAAGCGTTTTGACTATTAGCGTTGTTTTTAAAAAGGATTCGGGTGAGAGCGAATCAAACTACAAAATTCAGATTGACTTTCATAGTAATTTGTGAGGGTTGCTCGAAAGTCTTCTGAATTTGTTTTTCCGTTATCCAATTTATTAATGTTGCCCCGGCAACATCTTTTCAAACAAATTAAAATGAAATATTTATTAGTCCTACTATTAGCAGGTTTAACTTCTACTGCTCAAATTCAGAAAGAGCAGCTAAATCTTATGCCCTGGCCTCAGAGTGTTGTTTTAAACGACGGAAATTTTGCTTTAACCAAAAACTTTAAAGTAAACATTACCGGAAATCCAAATCCAAGAATTTTTGGAGGCGTAACCCGTTTCTTGCGCCGCTTAGATGGTAGAACCGGTATTTTTTTTGAACAGGGTTTTATTACCAAATTAAATGAAATGCCCACAGCCGAGCTTCAGATTAACTGTACTAAAAGCGGAAAAATTGCTTTGTATGAAGATGAAAGTTATCATCTAGACATCAAACAAAATAATATTACAATCAATGCAACAAGCGATTTAGGTGCTTTACACGCGCTTGAAACACTATTGCAAATGTTGCAGAATAATAATGCGTCATTTTATTTTCCAAACTCACAAATTTCAGATTTCCCGAGATTTACATGGAGAGGTTTAATGATCGATGCTGCAAGACATTTTCAGCCGGTAGATGTCATCAAAAGAAACATCGACGGATTGGCTGCTATGAAAATGAACGTTTTTCACTGGCATTTAGTAGACGATCAGGGTTGGAGAATCGAAATGAAAAAACATCCAAAATTAATAGAATTAGCTTCGGATGGACAATACTACACACAAGAGGAAATTAAAAATATCGTAAAATATGCTGATGAGCGCGGTATTTTAATAGTTCCGGAAATAGACGTTCCTGGTCACGGATCTGCAATATTAACTGCTTACCCGGAAATTGGCAGTAAAGTAATGACGCTGACTGGTGGAACTTCAGAAAAAAACATTCAGGGAACCGCAATTGCGACCTATGGAGTTGAAAGAAATGCAGGTATATTTTCGCCAACATTAGATCCTTCAAATCCTAAAACATATCAATTATTAGGTGAATTTTTTGATGAGGTTTGCCCATTATTCCCAGGCTCTTATTTTCATATCGGGGGAGATGAGAATGAAGGTAAAGACTGGGATGCAAACCCGAAAATTCAAGCTTTTAAAAAGAAAAATAACTTAGCAACCAACCACGAATTGCAGACTTATTTTACCATGCAACTAGTTCCGATGTTGAAAAAACACGGAAAACAACTAATGGGATGGGAAGAAATTTTGACAAAAAACATGTCAAAAGAAGCCATCATACATTCCTGGAGAGGACCAAATGAAGGTGTTGCAGCTGGTCAGTCGTTAGTAGATGCCGTAAAAAAAGGATATAAAACAGTATTATCAAACGGCTATTATATCGATTTGATGTATCCAATTGCAAGTCATTATCTAAATGATCCAATGCCAAAAGGAGCTGATTTAACAGCCGATGAAAAAGCAAGGATTTTGGGTGGAGAAGCAACAATGTGGACAGAATTGGCAACGCCAATAATAATAGATTCAAGAGTCTGGCCAAGAACAGCAGCCATTGCAGAAAGACTTTGGTCAGCCGAAGATATTACAGATGTAGCCAATATGCGCAAACGTTTGGAAACTGTTTCTTTTAGATTAGAAGAACTTGGATTGACACACATTCGCAACAGAGCAGTTATTTTAAGAAATATTGCCAATAACCAAAACATAAAATCGCTTAACGAATTTGCAAATGTTTGCGAGCCATTAAAAGGATACACCAGAAATAAAGGCGGAACAGAATATCAAATGTATTCTCCGTTTACACTTTTTGCTGATGCCTGTACGCCGGATGCCAAAGACGCCCTGGCTTTTGATGATGCCGTAACACAGTATCTGGCCAATAAAACACCTGAAAATAAAGCAAAAGTAGCAGCATTTTTTAATAAATGGATTGCAGTCAATAAAGGTTTAGTTGAGTTGAGTGCAAACGCTCCATTAGTACAGTCAATTTTGCCCTTATCTAAAAAATTAAATGATGCATCGCAGGAATTGCTGCTTGTTTTAGATAAAAAATCAACTTTAAAAGTAAGTGAATTAAAAAGCTTAATAGAACAATGTAACACAAAAGATCACGCAGATGTTGAGCTGGCAGTTTATGCAAGCCTAAAGAAACTAATATAAAAGTTTGGTTTGAATTAGTGTTTAGTAAGTTTAAGTTACCATGATTGTTTTACATTTTTAATTATCTCTGCTGGAATATTTCAGTAGAGGTAATTAAAATAAACTTAGAAGGAGCAACACTTTTTTCAAATTTCAAGAAAAATTAACCAAAAAAGTCATTAAAAAATAACCATTAAAAGAGTATTAACCTTAAAAAAACCAAATAAGAAGAATAAAAAAACATGACAGAACAAGTATTTAGATTGATGAGTTATCCCAAATTTATCATTTGTATGTAATACTAATTTTTTAAAAATTATACATAAATATCAATCAATACTATTTGCTAATGATTATGGTAGAATCCAGTAATAGTAATATTTATTTATAGAACGTAAGATGATTAATTTCCAACGGATTGCAATATTTTCTATTGCAGTTTATTGAATCCCGGTTGTTGTGGTTTGTATGCTTTGTTGGCATGTAATCTATTGTAATTGGAATATTATTTTCTATTAACCAATATTTATTAATTATGAAACATTATTACAGATTGCTTTTATTGTTACTGTTTCCCTTACTCGCCATGGCCCAGCCAGCTCATGGTAAAAAAGTAGTAGGGTATTATGCGCAATGGTCTATTTATGCGAGGGATTTCAACGTTCCCAAGATAGATGGAAGTAAAATTACGCATTTGAATTATTCTTTTTATGGAACAACTTATGATCCCGCTCACCCAGAGAATACAAAGTTGTTATGTTTGGATTCGTATGCTGATTTTGAGCATATGGAAGGTGGAATTCCATGGGATGCTCCTGTAAAAGGGAACTTTTATGATTTGAAAAAATTAAAAGAAAAGTATCCGCATCTTAAAATTTTGATTTCTGTTGGAGGATGGACAAAAGGACAGGATCTTTCTCCAATTGCAGCAAGTCCTGTTGCAAGAGCCGCTTTGGCTGCAGATATGGCAAACTTTATTGTAACATATCCTTTTATTGACGGATTCGATATCGACTGGGAGTATCCGCTTTCAGGAGGAACAGACGGTACCGAAGTAATTAACGGAGCGCCAATTCCTCCACAAAAGTACAGCCCGGACGACAACAAAAATTTAGTGTATTTATTGAAAGCAATGCGTCAGGCAATGCCAAATAAATTAGTCACTATTGCTGCCGGAAACAATGTTCGAAATGTTGCCAAACAATATTTAGGGCCATCAAACAGAGCACAATACGGAATGACAGAAGATATTTCGACTTATTGTGATTACATTACTTATTTTGGATATGATTTTGGTGGAAACTGGTATGATAAAACGTGCTATAACGCTCCATTATATGCAAGTGGAAACACAAACGATCCGCTTTATGGCGCAACACAATCAGAATCATTAGACGAATTAACCAATCAATATTTGAACGTTGTTGGTTTCCCTGCGAATAAATTAATCATGGGATTGCCTTTTTACGGAAAAAAATTCGATAATGTTGCCAATAACGGAACCAATCCAAATTTACCTGGATTATTTGTTGCTGCACCAAGATATATCGTTTCAGGATGTACAAATCCGCAAAATCCAACAGGAACGTGGGATGGTCCTGCGGCTTGCGAAAAATCAGGAAGTATAGAAATTTGTGATTTAGTCGGAAATCCGGTTACGAATTCACACGCTTATTTAGATCCAAACACCATGCAGGTTACCCCAACGGCAGCTTCTGCAGGATGGGTACGATATTTTGATAACACAACAAAAGTTCCTTATTTATACAATGCTACTTTAAAACAGTTTATTTCTTATGAAGATAAACAGTCAATGGATTTAAAAGTGCAGTATATCAAATCGAGAAATCTTGCCGGAGGTATGGTTTGGGAATTATCTCAGGATACAAGAGGCTCAATTCCAAACTCATTATTAACTCAGGTAGATACCTCTTTCGGAAGTGTCGTTCCCGGATCAGTAAGTATTTCCGGTTCTGCAAAAAACGGATCAGCTTTAGTTACAAATGTTACCGTTGAATTAAGAGATGCTGCAAATGCAGTATTACAAACTGTAGTTTCTGCAACAGGTAATTTCACATTTAGCAATTTACCTTCGGGACAAACCTATAAAGTAACGGCACTAAAAGCAACGTATACTTTTACCCCGGTAACGTTAACTAATGTAACAACAAACCAAACGGCAGTTGTTATTAATGGAACCCAACCTTTATACACAGTAAGCGGAACAGTTCTTAACGGAGCAACAGGAGTTTCTGGCGTAACGGTTACAGCAACATCAGGAGCTACAGTTTTAAGTGCAGTTTCTAATGCAAGCGGGGTTTACAGCGTAACAGGTTTAACAGCAGGACTTAACTTTACAGTCACAGCTGCAAAAACAGGATTCTCTTATACGCCAACTTCAACAGTTTACAATGCAATTGATGCTAACAAAACGTTGAATTTTGCTCAGGGCGCGCCAGTGGTTTATTACACAGTAAGCGGAACTATTTTAAACAATACAACTCCGGTTTCTGGCGTAACAGTTACGGCAACTTCAACAACCGGAACTTTTACAGCAACTACAAATTCAAGCGGAGTTTATTCGATTGCTAATTTGCCGGCAGGTGGAAATTATACCGTAACGGCAGCTTTAACAGGACAAACATTTACTCCGGCTTCAACAGTTTATACGAATCTGACTTCAAACAAAACATTAAACTTCGCGCAAGATGTTATTGTAGTTCCTTCAAGTAAAATTAGCGGAACAGTTAAAAACGGATCAACTCCGGTTTCTGGTGCAAAAGTAGAATTAGTTTTACCCTGGACAGACAATACACACAACTGGAAAAGCGTAATTGCTATAACAGATGCACAAGGAAAGTACAGTTTTGATAATTCAGTTGTAGCAGGTTATACAACCGTTACAAGTTTAAAATTAAACTCTTGGGAAAATGGAGAAGTAGCTTATTTCCCAAATAATCTGGCGAACTTTGCAATTCCTGCAAACCCAACAACGTACAATTTCAACACAAGTTCTACGGCAAAATCAGCACTAGTTCTGGCAAACTTAATTAGCGGAACAGTTAAAAACGGAACAACTCCGGTTGCTGGTGCAAAAGTAGAAATTGTTTTACCTTGGACAGATAATACACATAACTGGAAAAGTGTTTTAGCAACAACAGATGCATCAGGAAATTATACTTTTGATAATTCAGTTGTAGCAGGTTATACACAAATTTTAAGTTTGAAATTAAATTCATGGGAAAATGGTGAAGTGACTTATTATCCAAACAACTTAACCAACTTTGCAGTTCCAACAACGCCAACGGTTTATAATTTTAATAGACAAGCGGTGGTTGCGACTAAACCAGTGGTTACCATTACAGCTCCAACAGCTTCGGCAATTGCTATAAATTTAGGATCAGCAATTAATTTTGTTGCAAGTGTTGGATTAAGTGCTGTTGATGCCACTACAATCTCATCTGTTGTATTTAGTTTAGACGGACAAAGCCTGAGCGCTACCAATTCTTCAGGAACTTATACAGCGATTTGGACACCAGCAGCAAATCAGTTTTCGCTTCCTCATACATTAACCGTTACAGCTACTGCATCAAACGGAACAACAGAATCAAAAACCTATAGTTTTACATTAAGTTGTTCAGGTGCAAACTGCCCAAATTCATTGCCGGTAATTACTTGGAATTCACCATCGAATACTACTGTAACCCAAAGTACTTTCCAGGTTGTGCCAATTTCAGTTACAGTTGTTGATAGTAACGGATCGGTTTCAGGTGTTACTATTACAATAAATGGAGGTACATTTAACATGACAGCAGGTACAAATAATACTTATACATATAATTTTACACCATCTGCTTATCAGGATTATACGGTTGTAATCAAAGCAACAGATAATCAATCTGGTGTAACTACATTAAACAATACCATTAAAATTGCTCCGGTGAGCACGAATAGATTTATTCCGCTTCCATCTAAAATTATTTTAGGATATGCACATTCCTGGGAAAATGCCGGTGCTCCGTTTTTATATTTTTCTCAAATGGTAGGAAGTAAATTTAACGTAGTAGATTATTCTTTCGTAGAAACCGTTAATCGAGATGGTTATACACCAGTATTAACGACAAATGACACTAGATATTTGACCAATGGTGTTTTCAATAAGCAATTGTTGAAAAATGACATAAAATCTTTAAGAGATAGCGGCGTTCCTGTTATTGTTTCTATTGGAGGTCAAAATGGCCATGTTGTTTTAGACAATGTAACTCAAAAAAATATTTTTGTTAATGGTCTGAAAGCCATTATTGATGAGTATCAATTTGATGGAGTTGATATTGATTTTGAAGGCGGATCGATGAATTTTAATGCAGGAGGTTTAAGAGATATTTCTTATGCCGGTATTTCGGCTTATCCAAGATTGAAAAACGTAGTAGATGCTTTCAAAGAATTAAAAGCCTACTATGGCCTTGGATTTTTATTAACTGCAGCTCCTGAAACACAATACGTACAAGGAGGATATTCTACCTACACGGATACTTTTGGATCCTTCCTGCCAATCCTTCAAAACTTACGTAACGAATTAGATTTGTTAGCAGTACAATTGTATAATACAGGAGGAGAAAACGGATTAGATGGTCAATATTATGGTTCAGCTAAGAAAGCAAACATGGTAACAGCCCTAACTGATATGATAATAAAAGGATATAACATTGGTACAACCGGAATGCATTTTGATGGTTTAACGCCCTCAAAAGTTCTTATTGCATTACCAGCTTGTCCAAGTGCAGCAGGAAGCGGTTATTTAACGCCGGCAGAAGGAATTAGTGCGATGCATTATTTAAGAACCGGAACCACTTTTTCAGGCAGAACATACACGATGCAGCCAGGCGGACCTTATCCTTCCTTAAGAGGTTTAATGACCTGGTCTGTAAACTGGGATGCATCTTCTTGTGGTAATTCATCTGAATTATCTAAAGCGTATGCAGCTTATTTCGCATCACAATCAGCAGCAAAAACATTGTCAGTTGAAAAAATTGAAGCAAAAAACAATACAATCGTTTACTTTAAAAACAATGCCTTATCAGTAACAAATGAAACTGAAGATATTGCTCGCATCGACGTATTTAATACGATTGGACAAACTTTAGTGAACTATCAAAATGTTCAAAACAATAATGAAATCCTGTTGCAAAACCAAAGTTTCTCAACAAAACAATTGTTTATAGTTGTAGTAACAGACAAAGCAGGAAACAAAAAATCATTCAAAGTAATGAACTTTTTAAACTAAGTTATAATGAATGTAAAATTTAGAAATAGAAAAATTGGGACGGTTAAAATTGAGTTTGGTTATTTATTTTTTAATCTGGTTTTTATTTCGAATAAATGCATCGAATTCAGTTGATTTGTTATTTGGTTTTCACCTGAAGGAGAGCATTATGAACCCGGCAATTTTATTGCCGGTTTTTTTTTATTAATGCATACCGCTTAATGAAAAGTTGGCAGCACATGTTCCAAAGCCGATTACAAAGGCTATCACGGAATACAGAATAATTTTTAGTGAAAGTTTTTTATTTTCAGATATAAAAATCAAACGTACAATTCCAAATAAAAAAGCAATCACGCTAATGAAAGCACTCAGGCCTCCAATTAAAACTAAAAACTCTCCCATGTTCTTTTATTTTTTGTCTTACTTAAATCAAAATTATAGATTACTCACTATTACAACGCAGGTTCCAAACCCTATAATAACAATAAATATGGGAATTAACATAAGTCGTAAATAAAATTTTTTGTTCTCTTCAGTAAAAATTAGGCCAATAAGCCCAATTAAAAACATCACCAAAAGAATAAATCCAAAAAACACTAAACCCTCCATATTTTATAAGTTTTATTAAACATTTAATTTTTCTCTTATTTTTTCAATTTTATTATCTCTGTAAAATAAATTCATAGTTTCAAACGGAATAATTTTCATTTTATCACTTACAATATGAACACATGATTTTTTAACTGCCCTAACATCAAAATCATGAGCATCCATAAAATTCATAATTAAAATGCGGAATAAATTATTGTAATTTAGTGTGTCAGATTGAACTCTTGGTAAACAACACATTAGTTCGCTAAATTCGCCTTCGGCACAATCAACAGAAATTCCGGTACTAAATAAATTTAGCATGTGTGTTTTTAGTTTTTCGTCATGCTCAAAAACTATTGTATTTTTTGAGTTATTTAATAAATCTTCCGGATTTATCAAATGCGTCATAGGAAATACTTCTCCGTCAATTTTTAGTGCATAAGCCATGCATAAAGCATCTGGATTGCAAGGAACCGGAATCAAATCTTGCGGGGTAAAAACGGGATATTGTTCATAAATTTTTCTACGAACTTCAGTCAATGTTATTCTTCCTGAAGTATCATCATAATTGTCATTTCTTCCTGCAACCTGTGTAGGCTGAAAAGTAACGCCACGAACACATTTTTGCTGTAATGCATACTCAATTATCTGACCAATTTCATCATCATTTTCTCCTTTTTGAAGCGTGATTACTAATGTAGTCGAAATATTAAATTGATTCAAATGTTCAATTGCCTTCTTACGAACTTCTGTTAAATCTTCTCCCCGTAATTTTTCTAAAACTTCAGGTTTGAAACTATCAAATTGAAGATAAATTTCAAAATCAGGCATGTAAGTAGCCAGTTTCTCTACAAATTTGATATCTTTTGCAATACGAATACCATTTGTATTTAGCATTAAATGCTTAATAGGTTTGCTTTTGGCAATATCTAAAATCTTAAAAAATTCAGGATGTACTGTTGGTTCTCCTCCTGAAATCTGAACCACATCCGGTTCTCCTTCGTTTGCCACAACGGTGTCAAACATTTTTTCGATTTCTTCTAAAGTACGATGCCTGCCATAATTTGGTGCCGAACTCGCGTAACAAGTAGGGCAGGCGAGATTACATCGATCTGTAACTTCGACAATTGTTAAACACGAATGTTGTTCATGGTCTGTACACAATCCACAATCATAAGGGCATCCATAATGCACTTTTGTATTGAATTTTAAAGGCATTTCAGACTGTTTGTTGTAATTGCGCAACTGTTTGTAATAGTTAACATCATCAGCAATCATAGATCTCATTTCGCCATGTGTTTTGCAATGTTTCAGCATCCAGACTTTTTCATCCTGAAATACAATTTTAGTATCTACAAGTGCAAGGCAATGGTGACATAAACTTTTTGTATAGTCGTAAAATATATAATCGCGCGTTTTCATTAAAATTTTTTGATTTAAAGTAAAAATTTAATTGTTTTTAAAAGCAAATATTCTGCAAAGAAACTTCCAGTAGTATCCAAAAATAAATATAGAACTCCATTGAATACTACTAAGGTTAAGAAATAAAGGTTCGTAAGGTTTTAAGAATTCGACTAAAAATCGAAAGAGAAAATATAAAACCATAAAAAGTTTAAATCGATCACCGTTAATCAGGTTTTTAGTTTTTATCTTCTCAAAAAAGATAAAAAGCAAAATCATAAATACCATTTCATATAAAGCAACAGGATGTCTTTTTAATCCGTCACCTAAATTCATTCCTGTAAAAAATGTAGTTTCGTTACCAAAGGTAGGTTCTGCGATTCCCATTGAAAAACAGCCAATTCGACCAATAAATAATGCTGCGATAATTGGTTTCACGTATAAATCTCCTGAAGCGATTTTTACGCCAATGCATTTTTTAATTAATTCAACCCCTATTAATCCTCCTAAAAATCCTCCGGCAACAGTTTTATTTTGATATAAAGTTAAAAAAGTCTGATTAGCAATTTGCGAAGGATTTTCGAATAAAGCAATTACTCTTGATCCTATTAAAGCTCCAATCATGGCACCAATCATAATAATTAAACGATTTGTGTCTGATATAGGATCCTGAATTCTTTTTTTTAGAAAATAATAGATTCTTATACCAATAAAAAAAGCTAAAGTTTCAAATATAAAATGCCAGTAAAATGTTTTTTCAAAGATTTCAAATTGAAATGGGAAGGTCATTTTTAGTCAGAATTTTAGCGAATATAGGTAAATCTAACTAAAAAATGTTTAAGATTAATTTTTTACTTTTGAAATTCAATTGTATCATAAAAATTCATGAAGAAATCGCTTAGTAGTATAATAGCATTTTTAATTTTTACACTTTCTATTGCTCAAACCAAATACGGAAACCCCGAAGTTGATCCCATTCAAATTCAAAAAACATATACAGATTGGTCAGCATATCAAAGCAAAAAAATAATGCTTTCGAGAGATTTTGTTGCGCTTGATGTTCTTTCAAAAGAAATCTCAAAAGAATCATTTTTAGACCAATTAGCAAACGGAAATTTCATCCCAATCAAATTAAAATCAGATGATTCAATTTATTACTACAAACTGTTTAAAATTCAGCCAAAATCAGATACAAGTATAAAAGCCACGATCAATCAAATTGGTTTTGATGCCTACAAAAACTATAAAATGGAAGGCACCGCTTTTCCTGATTTCTCATTCAAAGATTTAAACGGAAACCTGGTTTCAAACGAATCGATGAAAGGAAAGATTATTGTAATAAAATGCTGGTACATTCATTGTACACCTTGTATAAGAGAATTTCCACAAGTAAATAAACTAACAGAAGAATACAAAGAAAGAAAAGACATTCTTTTTATAAGTTTAGCCGAAGATTCTCCTGAACAGTTAAAAGCTTTCCTGGCAAGAAAACCATTATCCTATTCCGTAATTCCAGATATGAAAATTTATATGAATGAAAGCCTGCAATTGAATTCATTTCCAACACATTTTATTCTGAATAAGGAAGGTTTGATTTCGAAAGTATTACCCAATTTTGAAAGTTTAGAAGTAGCATTGGCGAAGGAAAGCAAATTGTAGTTTGTTTTTAAACCATATAAGTGATATAAGATATTATAAGTCTGGTTTAAACTGTAGATAATTAATCTCGCAGAGACGCGAAGTCGCAAAGTTTTTTCTTCTTGTATTTTTTAAGCTTAGTTTAAATGAACTTACATAACTTATATGGTGAAAATTTCACATAAACTTTTCTTTTCTCTGCGCCTCTGCGTCTTTGCGAGAGAATTTTCTTTACAATATAAAAACTTAGCCGTTTAGTTCACTTGCACCTCTGAACCTTTTTCCGTACTTTTGCACAAAATTAATTAAAAAGACATTCATGTTAACAGTCAATAATTTATCAGTTCAATTTGGCAAGCGAATTTTGTTTGACGAAGTAAATACCACTTTCACACACGGAAATATTTATGGAGTTATTGGAGCCAATGGTGCTGGAAAATCTACTTTTCTAAAAATCATTTCGGGCGATATCGATCCAACTTCTGGCCACATTCATTTAGAACCGGGAAAACGTATGTCGGTTTTAAACCAAAATCACAATATGTTTGACGAGCATACGGTTTTGGAAACTGTTTTGATGGGAAATAAAGTTTTGTATGCTGTTAAAAAAGAAATGGATGAACTTTATTTAGACTACAACGATAAAAACGCAGACCGAATTGGAGAACTTCAGGTTCAGTTTGAAGAAATGAACGGCTGGAACGCCGATTCTGATGCTGCTGCAATGTTGTCTAACCTGGGAATCAACGAAGAACACCATTATACTTTAATGGGCGATCTTGAGGGGAAAATTAAAGTTCGTGTGCTTTTGGCGCAGGCACTTTTTGGAAACCCTGATTTGCTTATTATGGATGAGCCTACCAACGATTTGGATTTCGAGACAATCGCCTGGTTAGAAAATTTCCTGGCAAATTATGAAAATACCGTAATTGTAGTATCTCACGACCGTCACTTTTTAGATTCAGTTTGTACACATATATCTGATATCGATTTTGGAAAAATAAATCACTATTCAGGTAACTATACTTTCTGGTACGAGTCTAGCCAATTAGCGGCAAAACAACGTGCTCAGCAAAACAAAAAAGCAGAAGAAAAGAAACAGGAATTGGAAGAATTTATTCGTCGTTTTAGTGCGAACGTTGCAAAATCTAAACAGGCAACTTCTCGTAAAAAAATGATTTCTAAATTGAATATTTCAGATATCAAACCTTCAAGCCGTCGTTATCCTGCGATTATTTTTGATCAGGATCGTGAAGCCGGCGATCAGATTTTGAATATTGAAGGATTATCAGCTTCTGTAGAAGGAGATCTTTTATTTAAAGATGTTCATTTGAACATGGCAAAAGGCGACAAAATCGTTCTTTTTTCTAAAGATTCACGTGCTACAACAGCTTTCTACGAAATTTTAAATAACAATCAGAAAGCAGATGCAGGAACTTTTGATTGGGGAATTACAACAAATCAAGCTTATTTACCGGCAGAAAATCATTCCTTTTTTGAAAATGATTTGACATTGGTAGACTGGTTACGTCAATACGCAAAAACGGAGGAAGAACGCGATGAGGTTTTTATTAGAGGATTCTTAGGGAAAATGATTTTCTCTGGAGAAGAAGCTTTAAAAACAAGCCGTGTATTATCAGGAGGAGAAAAAGTACGTTGTATGTTATCAAGAATGATGATGGAACGCGCGAATATCTTAATGCTTGACGAACCAACAAATCACTTGGATTTGGAGTCAATTACCGCTTTTAACAACTCATTGAAAAACTTTAAAGGATCGGTAATTTTTACAACACATGACCACGAGTTTGCACAAACTGTAGGTAACAGGGTAGTGGAGTTAACGCCAAACGGAGCAATCGACCGCTACATGACATTTGACGAATATCTTGATGATGAAAAAATTCAGGAATTAAGAAAGAAAATGTACAATCTATAAGATTTTCTATAATACTAAAAATCCCGATCGTTTTGATGATCGGGATTTTTTTATGTTTTTTATTTTCTGAAAAACCTGCTGAAAATCCAGATAATTATAGCGATCACAAAAATCACGATAAAAATTCCGACTCCCATTCCGGCTTGAAAAATATCTCCAACTAGTTCGCAGCTTGTAAATGAAAACAGTATTACGAATACCATTAACAAACGTGTAATGTTCTTTTGCATGATTTTGCTTTTTTAATTGTTTTAAAAAGAATTTTGTATTCTAATTATCGTTAGAATAAAATTACTTCAAACAGCAAAAAAATGCCTTATATAATTTTCCGGGAAAGTTCTATGATTTTGGGATTAATTATCTTCAAATTTATTTTAAGTCAGAACTTAAGATTTATTAAGATTTATTAAGATTAATTTTTGAATTTTTATTTTGACTTATCCAATGATCGAAACTTTTTACTCGAATCCAATGTCCGTTCTTTTTCTCATATAAATCTTTTCCTCCTTGTCCGCCTAATAAACAATTGCAATCTTCTTGAAATTCAATAATTACTTTTTTCCTATCTGCTGAAATGAGGGGAAACGAAATGTGATATAAAATTCCCTGATCGCAAATTGTATCAACTAAAGTGTATTCAAATTCTTTTTGCCTCTTTTTATACCACTTTAATTTATTGGGTTTTATTTTTAAATCCTTAAAAATTTCATTTTGTTCACTAATAAATTCCAAGTCGTCTTCACTAAACTCTTTTTTATAATTCTCTGTTAACTTAATATTTCTGAATTTCCAGCAAGCCTGATAGATTGGTAAACTGTCGTCTACTATAATTTCATTTATAATGCTGTAAACTTCGTTTTCTGTTAAATCTGGCGTTGACTTACAAGAACTAAGAAAGATTGAAGTTAAAATGGAAAAGATGAGAAATGTTTTTTTCTTCATAATATATTGAATAGCTTAGATTTATAGATTTAAATTAAAATGATTTTATAAATTTTTAAAAGTAATGATACTTTTATATCATAACATCATAAGCATCTTGAAAAATAATAAAGATCAATTCTCGGAAGAGTGGATTAAAGTAGATTTTCTATATCCATCATTTGATGTAAAATCCTAATGATTTCAATCTCCTCTTCTTTTTTGTTTATTTTATAGAAGATCAAGTGTGATTTAACTTTAGTGCTAAAATAACCTTTTCTAATATGACTAAAATCTTTTCCTGAATTAGGTTTTAAGCATAAATATTCAATCTCATCAATTAGCAGATTAAAATATCGGTCAGCTTGTTCGATTGACCAATTTTCAAACGTATACAACCAAATTTTTTCTAAATCATAAGATGCTTCTTTACTGATCTTATAATTCATTTTTTCATATTTTTTTTATGAAGATTATTTAGAAAAGCATCACGATTGAAATCTTTTACAAATCCAGATTTTTCACCTTTTTTTAATTCTACAATTAATTCACTCTTTTTGATCTCCTCTTGTTCAAACATTCTTAATGCAGCACGAATAACTTCACTCGCCGAAGAAAATCGCCCTGTTTTTACTTGTGAAGTAATAAAATTATCAAAGTAATCTCCCAGTAATATTGATGTGTTCTTTGGCATAACTTAAAATTTTATCAAATATACCAATTGTTGGTATTTTTTACAAAATTTTATTATAACATTTCAATAAGCTGAATATTATTTCCACAAGTATCGTTTAATACAGCAATTTTAACCGTTCCCATTTCGGTAGGTTTCATGCTAAATTCTACACCAAGATTTGTAAGTCGGTTGTATTCCTCTTCGATATTATCAACGTTAAATTGTGTGTATGGAATTCCGGCTTCAAAAAGGGCGCTTTGGTACGTTTTAGCCGGCTCAAAATGATTGGGAGAAGGTTCTAATAAAATCTCAGTTCCAAATTGTTCCTCTTTTGAAACTACAGTCAGCCATCGGCTGTTTTCGCTCAAAGGCACATCATGTTTTTTTACAAAACCTAGTTTTTCAGTATAAAATTCTAATGCAATTTGCTGATCCTGAACAGGGATACCTATAACTTTTACTCTCATCTTTTATATTTTTAAATTGACAGGTGCAAGTTGGTAAATCTAATTTTAATGCACTTTGCGAAAATTGCTTTTTTTGGAAATAATTAAAAGTTCAAATCTTTCATCGATTTAAAACATATAATTTTCACTAATTCTGACGAAAAAGTAATTTTGAAATTATTATACTGATCATTGTATTCTAATGTATCTATTTTAATACGATATCGACCATTTATAAAATTGTCTTTTGAGTTTGTTATAATCAAAAAAACATTTCATCATCACTTTTTTCAAATTGGTATTTTCCAATTAAAATTTTATTTTCAGGCGCTGTTTCATACACGTCTCCTATATTGATTCTGTTCGATAAATGATCTATTAGAAGAGTTTTATCATCAAAGTTTTTATTTGGTTTATTTTTATACAAAAATTTATATATTACGTATTGCCCTTTTAAGGAGCTAAATCGATTTGGATCAGGCAGAATAAATACATATACGATTAACCCAATAAAAAGAAGTACAAATACAATGGTTTTTTTCATAATTTTTTTGTCTATAACTCTTGTGTATTCTTTTTAATTGAAAGGAAGTTTATAAATTAATTGATTTATAAAGAATATCTTTTTTGAAATTCAAAAGGCGCAACACCAATTTTATTTTTGAATAAAGTGCTAAAGGAACTTGGGCTTTCAAACCCAACGGCAAAACAAGTTTCTGTTACTGTCATTCCGTTTCTTAGATATTCTTTCGATTTTTCTATTCTTTGATCTATTAAATATTGCATTGGCGTTATGCCATAATATTTTTTAAAAAGTCGTAATAAATGGAATTTTGAAGTGAATTGAGAGTTAGAAAGTAAGTCTAAATTAAGTTCTTGTTCGAAGTTATTTTCAATAAATCGCTTCGTCCGAATTACAGTTTGGATCTGACCTTCGTTTTTATAACAAATAGTCCTGATACGATTAATTTCTGTTTGATAAAAATTCATTTTTATTCTCCAATAGTTCCAGTCTTAACTTCTCCAGCTCTTTTATAGCTTACAGCAATTACACCGCTTGGCGTAACTGTACTTTCAATTAAAGTAAATCCTGCCGGAGTTGAACTATCGTCAAATAGTTTTTTTCCCTTACCCAAAATTATAGGATAAATTAAAAGCGCAAGTTCATCAACTAAATCATGCTGAAGCAAAAGCTGAACAAGTGTTGCGCTTCCCCAAACTTTAATGTCTCCGCCTTCTGAATTTTTGAGTTTTTTAATGTCTTCTATAGTAGAAAGAAATTCTGAATTTTCCCAATTAGAGTTTTTTCGGGTGGAAGACAAAACATATTTGGTAACTTCATTAATTCCCGGCCAGCCATCTGCGTGTTTTGGCCAATACTCTTCAAAAATATCAAATGTTTTTCTGCCTAAAAGAATATCGGCAGGTTTCATTTGTTCCTGCATAACATTGCCATATTCTTCATCTCCAAAAGGCGCCACCCAGCCTCCATATTCAAAACCGCTCGAAGTATCTTCGTCAGGTCCACCAGGTGCCTGCATTACACCATCAATTGTAATCATGGTTATGACGATTATTTTTTTCATGATGTTTGGTGTTTTTTGTTTCATCAAATATAAGAAAATCAAAAGAAATGTTTTGAATGTAATTTTTTGATTTTGTTTGTTTTAAGTTGTGTTTTTAATCTTAGGTTATTTTTTGAAACCAAATTGAAAAGACATTAAATAGGTTTTTTTAACTTTTTCTCCATCCAAAAGTTTTGCAATTACCACGCTGCTTTGAATTTTATATAAATTTTTTAAAAATTGATTTTTTAAATACTTCTCAAAAACTTTGTCACCTTCCTGTATATTTTTTACATTTTCAATTTTTCCGTTTTCAGAAACTTCAAAATATAAATGTGCGTAACATCTTTTTAGATTATTACTATTGGCAATTGGCCGGAAATCTTTATCAAAAGTTTTTTCAATTTTGTTGTAGACTTGATCATAGAATGTCTTTAATTCTTTATCATTGATATAGTCATTATAGTCTGATAGATTGTAGGTGTCTGGAAAATATCTGTAGTTAAATAAAATTTTACTATTGACAATTTTTATTGATATTACTAAAGGAATTATCGATTCTACGGGCTGATTTTTATAATCAATTGCAGGTACAACAAGTTTGTAATTGTCTTGAATTACCTTAGATAGTGATTGTAAAGCTTCACTAGCTTTGTTTTTAAACTGGTCGATTAATATTTGATCGAATCCAGTATATTCTGATATTTTAAAATCAATAAATTGGCCAGTTGCAGAATATTTTACTTCACCTATAGTTTGGAAATAATTTAATCTGCCAGGATTTATTGAATCATATTTAATTGGATTAATCTTATCAAAATACTTATTGATAATATTGTTTAAATTTTCGTCTAAGCATCTAATGTTTTTATTTTTATCCCTAAAGTCATCTGCCAAGCATTCATTTATATGTATAATATTTTTAATGTTTTTGTAGTATTTAAAATAATTTTGAGCAGAAATTATCTGAATTGTAAAAAGTGAAATAAAAATTAAAATGTATTTTTTCATCATTCTTATTGAAAAGTTAAGTATTGTTAGGTTTTGCTAAAATATGTTTTTTACGATATATTAGTGGAAAAAAAATCGAGATTTATTCTCTTAAAAATTAAAAAGCAAACTACTATTGAGGAAGTTTTATTTGATTAACTATTTCTGTTAACTCAAAAAAAAATATTTCCCCACCCAACACCCCAACAAATAAATTCTGATTTCGTATATTTGCCCAACCAAACATTACACTTAATTATGAGCCAAAAAGTATTACTTAATTCAAAAGAAGTTACTATCATACTCCATCGTTTGGCTTGTCAGTTAATCGAAAAACATCTTGATTTCTCCGATACTATTTTAGTCGGAATCCAGCCGAGAGGCGTTTTTTTAGCTGAACGTTTAAAACAAATATTAGAAAACGAATACAAGGTTCCTGAAATTTCTTTGGGATATCTTGACATCACTTTTTTTAGAGATGACTTTCGTCGTACTGATAAACCGCTTGAAGCCAATAAAACTCAGATAAATTTTATAGTCGAAGACAAAAAAGTCATTTTTATAGATGACGTTTTGTTTACCGGACGAAGTATTCGTTCTGCCTTAACTGCAATTCAGTCTTTTGGGCGACCTTCAGAAATCGAATTGTTAGTATTAATCGACAGACGTTTTAGCCGTAATTTACCAATTCAGCCCGATTATCGAGGTCGTCAGGTAGATGCTATCAATGGCGAAAAAGTGAAAGTGAGCTGGAAAGAAAATGATGGTGAAGATGTTGTTCACTTAGTGACGAATTAGTTTAACCGTTTATTTGTTTAATTGTTTAATCGGAAGAACGATTAACCGGTTTAGCAAATAGAACGATTAGACGATAAAACAAATCAACAATTAAACAAATAAACGATTAAACTAGAAAAAAAGCATGACAGAGAACGAAGCGTTTATTTATGAGTCAATTTTTAATCAGGTTAGAATGGGATTTCTTTCTATTGATGAGATTCAGGAAAACATCATAGGAGAAATCGAAGACAACGAATTTGCAGACGAAATCTCAGAAGAATGGGCTTTTGATAAAATAAGAGAAGAATACCAAAAGTTACTTTCAGAAAGCAAGCAATGGAAAAGCCCAACAGATACGGAAAGACTAATAAATGCGTTTGATGAATTATGTGATGATAATATCATTGCGCTTCACAAGGCGGGTTACACCACAACTGATGGTGAATATGAAATAGTTGAGGTGGAAAGAGATTTGCAGGAAAATGAAATTGAGTCTGACGGATATTGTTTTTACCACGAACAAGATTTAGCAAGAGCAATTGACGTTGAAAATCCAAGCTTATATATCGCTTTTCAGAAAGTAGATAATACTGATGATGCAATAACAATAGAAGTGGGGAAACGAGTTGCCGAAGTTTTAATAAATAACGATTTTAAAATAAAATGGGATGGCTCTGCAAGAACTAAAATTGAAATTCCGGGTTTCAGATGGCAGAAGATTTTTGATGAAGATGCGAGAGATCTGCAGGATTATAGTGAAGTTGTAGACAGAATGATTCAATAAAAACAGCTTCTCTTTAAAGAAGCATTGACAATAATATTAAAGAAACAAAAATGAAAGAATTAAGCGTAAATCATTTATTAGGAATTAAATACATCAACGAGAATGATATTAACCTAATTTTTGAAACAGCCGATCATTTTAAAGAAGTCATTAACAGGCCAATTAAAAAAGTTCCTTCATTACGAGATATTACCATTGCCAACATATTTTTTGAAAACAGTACAAGAACCAAACTTTCGTTTGAGTTAGCACAAAAACGATTATCTGCGGATGTTATTAGTTTTTCTGCCGCACAGTCTTCGGTTAAAAAAGGAGAAACTTTAATTGATACCGTTAATAATATTCTTTCCATGAAGGTTGACATGGTTGTAATGCGCCACTCTAATCCCGGAGCGGCTTATTTTTTATCTAAAAATGTCAAAGCCAGTATCGTTAACGCCGGAGACGGAGCACACGAACACCCAACTCAGGCTTTGTTAGACAGTTATTCTATCAGAGAAAAACTAGGTGATGTAGCCGGAAAAAAAGTAGTTATTGTAGGCGATATTCTGCACTCGCGTGTAGCGCTTTCGAACATTTATGCTTTGCAGATGCAAGGCGCAGAAGTAAAAGTTTGCGGACCAAAAACGCTGATTCCGAGATATATTGAATCGCTTGGTGTTACGGTTGAACCAAACTTGCGAAAAGCATTAGAATGGTGCGACGTTGCCAACATGCTTCGTGTACAAAACGAACGTATGGATGTAAATTTCTTTCCTTCAACCAGGGAATATGCACAACAATACGGAGTTGACAAACCACTTTTAGATTCACTAAACAAAGAAATCGTCATCATGCACCCGGGACCAATCAACAGAGGAGTAGAAATTACTTCTGAAGTGGCAGATTCTGATCATTCTGTAATTTTAAATCAGGTTGAAAACGGTGTAGCGATTAGAATGGCGGTTATTTATCTTTTAGCGTCAAAGATTCAATAGGGATAGTTTTCAGTCGCAGTGGCAGTTTACAGTTCTAACTGAGACTGAAAAACTGAAAAACTGAAAACTGCGACTGTGACCGAGACTGAAAACTGTCACTGTGAACTAAAAAAAAAACTTCGTACCTTAGCTTTTAGAAATCAATTTTTATACTAGCCCCAAAAATTATAAAATGAAAGTAGATCAAAAAGGACATACCGTTACGATTAAAGATACACAAGGAGATTTTAATGCTTTCGTGGAAAAAGTAACGCAGCAATTTAAAACCTTTGAAAAACAAAATATTATAATTGATTTGTCAGCTGATGATAAATTGACCGAAAGTGATGTGAAACTTTTTTTGCCACTTTCTAAACAACAAAAAAAAGCAAAAAAATCCTTTATTATTGTAGTTTCTGATCTTGATTTTAATGCTATTTCTGATAAATTGGCCGTGGTTCCTTCACTTTTGGAAGCACACGACATTATCGAAATGGAAGAAATCGAGAGAGATTTAGGATTTTAGAAAATTGGTTAATTGTTTAACTGTTTTTATCGGTTAATCGTTCCGCTGTTTATTCAATTTTACGATTAAACAAATCACCCAATTTTACGATTAAACCAATAAATAATTAAACGAATAAACAAAAAATTGAAGCTAACTATACTTGGCTGTTATGCCGCAACTCCCAGAACGATTACCAACCCAACTTCGCAGGTTTTAGAAATTAAAAACAGATTGTTTTTGATTGATTGTGGCGAAGGAACTCAGGTGCAATTGCGTAAAAACAAGATTAAATTCTCAAAAATCAATCATATTTTTATTTCACATTTGCATGGTGATCACTTTTTTGGTCTAATTGGAACTATCTCGACTTTTGCGCTTTTAGGACGTACCGCAGATTTACATATTTACGGACCAAAAGGGGTAAAGGAAATTATTACGTTACAATTGCGTTTGTCCAATTCCTGGACAACGTATGATTTGTTTTTTCACGAATTAGAATCAGATAAAAGTGAAGTGATTTTTGAAGATAACCGTGTAATTGTAAAAACAATTCCGCTGAAACACCGTGTATATACAAACGGATTTTTGTTTCAGGAAAAACCCGGAGACAGAAAACTAAATGTCGAAGCTGTTCAGCAATATGATATTCACACGGCTTATTATCAAAAAATAAAAGGCGGCGGAGACGTAACCCTTGACGACGGAACAGTTATTAAAAACGAAAAGTTATCGTTTGATCCAATTCCGGCACTGAGTTATGCGTTTTGCTCTGATACAGTTTATAATGAAGACGTTATCCCGATTATAGAAAATGTAGATGTCTTATATCATGAATCTACTTTTTTAGAATCTGAGGCTCCTTTGGCTCAAAAAACACTCCATTCTACAGCAATAGAAGCTGCAAAAATTGCGCTTAAAGCCAATGCAAAACAACTTATTTTAGGTCATTACTCCACAAGATATGACGGAATTGAACGTTTTAAAGAAGAAGCTGAAACTATTTTTCCAAATGTTCTTTTAGGAGATGACGGGAGAAGTTTTGAGTGGTAAAAGTTATGAATTAGAAGTTATGAGTTAAATCTAATATCTAAAGTCAAAAATCTAAAATTAAATTATGAACGATTTAAGCAATTATAGAAAATCTTACGAAAAAAGCGAATTACTAGAAACCAATATTCCCGAAGATCCTATTAATCTTTTTAACCGATGGTTTCATGAAGTAGAAGATTTTGGCGCGAGCGGAGAAGTAAATGCCATGACGGTTTCTACAATTGGTTTAGATGGATTTCCGAAATCGAGAGTGGTTTTGCTGAAGAAATTTTCTGAAGAAGGATTTATTTTCTATACCAATTATAATTCTGAAAAAGGAAAAGCGATTGCTGCAAACCCTCATGTTTGTTTGTCTTTTTTTTGGCAGGAAATGGAACGTCAGGTTATTATTAAAGGAATTGCACAAAAAACTTCTGAAAATATTTCCGATGGTTATTTTGATTCCCGCCCAGACGGAAGCAAGTTAGGCGCAATCGTTTCAAACCAAAGTGATGTGATTCCGTCCCGAACTTTTTTAGAAGAAAATCTAAGGAAACTAGAAGCTGAATTTGAAGGAAAACCAATTCCGCGGCCGGAAAATTGGGGAGGACTTTTAGTAACTCCTCTCGAAGTAGAATTTTGGCAGGGAAGACCCAACAGACTCCACGACAGAATTCGTTATCAAAGCCAATCTGATTTTTCATGGAAGATTGAGCGCTTATCTTCTTAGTTGTAAGAAAAATACACTGTATTTTATTTAAAATATGTATTTCATCGATTATTTTTGTAGTTTACCGATAAATTGAATAGGTTTGGAACAGAATTAGGAATTTATCACATAATAAATATAAAGCATTTGCCCCAACATTTACTTTAGAATTAAACTACCATTTTGATTATGAAAAAGATTATGTGCATCATGACGTTCGTTGTAATTTTTATTACAATGAACTCATGTACTGCAGACACTGCCGAAGGAACTCAAGATAGTAGTACTACAACAGAGACTCTTGTAACGACCTATAATTATAATGATGCTGAGATTGAAACAATGAAATTAATAAATGATTATCGCGTAAGCATTGGTTTAAATGCTTTAGAGAGAATCAACCATATTTCATATAAATGTCAGGAACACAATAAATATATGATAGCAAATAATGCTGTAGATCATAACGATTTTGTAGCACGTTCTGAAAATATTATGCAAGTATTAGGTGCAAAAAAAGTGGGTGAAAATGTAGCCTACAATTATAAAACATCTCAAGCCGTTGTGCAAGGCTGGTTAGAAAGCGCAGGACATAAAGAGAATATCGAAGGTGATTATACTCATTTTGGTCTGGCAGTAACTACTGATGCCGCAGGAAGAAAATACTATACGAATATATTCGCAAAAATATAAAAATTCATTGGACTGGTTTTTTAGTTAGTCGTTGTAGCCCTTTTTGGGTTACAACGATTTTTTTTGGAAAATTTTTACCGTAATAATCTTTTACCGCAAAGTTCGCAAAGGTTTTTCGCAAAGTTCACTAATATTTTTTTGTGTTAAATACAGTGTAAGTTCGTAAAGCTTTTTATTGATTCAGCTTCGAAATTTTTTATACTGAATAATATTTTTTTACCGCAAAGTTCGCAAAGGTTTTTCGCAAAGTTGACTAAGATTTTGTTTGTGTTAAATACAATATAAGTTCGCAAAGCTGTTTATTGATTCAGCTTTGCGAACTTGCCTTTTTATAAAGAATTAGTAATAAAAAACTTTTGCGGACTTTGCGGTAAAATTTTTCTTATATAGAAAATAATCTTAGCGTTCTTAGCGGTAAATATTATAAACCAGTAATAATGAACTCACTTCTTCTGTTCATTTGATGTTCTTCTTCGGTGCATTTTACGTTGTCAGAACAGCGGTTTACAAGTTGGGTTTCTCCAAATCCTTTGCCTGTTAAGCGGTCTTCGGTAATGCCATTTTGAACCAGCCAGTCAATTGTTGATTTTGCTCTTCTTTCAGATAAAGCCTTATTGTATTTATGTGTTTGGCGGCTGTCTGTATGCGAGCGAATATCAAGTTTCATTGTTGGATTATTATTTAAAACATCGAGTATTTTTTCCAGATCCAAAGCAGCTTCTGTTCGAATATTGGATTTATCCAGATCAAAATAAATCATTTTTATACCAAAGCATTTTCCTAAATCATCACCAATAGTTACTTTGCATATTGATTTGTCAAGTGCAATAGGTAAACTGGTTTTTCCGGTTAGTTTTGATATCGTAATGGTTACTTCTTTTGTGCTGTAATTGACTTTTTCTGCTCTTACATTATAGGTTTTCCCGCATTCAACAGGAAAAATATAAAAAGCTGCAGCATCAGCAATTATGGTGTTTTTTATTTCCTCACCTTCATACAAAGTGACTTTTGCTCCCGGTAATATTATTCCGGTTTCGGCATCGGTTATAATTCCGTTTAATTCCTGAATACATTGCAGTCTTCTGGTTTCGAGAAATTTATAAATATCATCAGAACCCTGTCCGCCTTTTTTATTAGAACTGAAATACCCTTTTCGGGAAACCGGATCAATCATATAAGCAAAATCATCTTTTGGTGAATTGACATCTGCACCAATATTTTGTATTGTCCTAATGCTTCCGTCATCTTCCAGCTTTCCCACAAAAACATCCAGTCCTCCAAGTCCCGGGCGCCCATCTGATGAAAAATAAATTTCATTTTCATTGGTTACGTATGGAAAAGTTTCCTTGCCTTCGGTATTAATTGTTGGTCCTAAATTTACCGGAGTTCCGTAATTGCTGTCATTTATACTGACTTTATAAATATCAGATTGTCCGGAAGTTCCAGGCATATCAGATGAAAAATACAATGTTTTTTCATCAGGACTCAATGCCGGATGTGCCGTACTATAATTGTCGCTTGTAAAAGGAAGTGCCATTATATTGCTCCATTTATTATCTTCAAAAGTGGCTTTGTACAGTTTTACTAAAGTAGTTTTATTTTCATCTTTCCCTTTTTTTCCATCCACATAATTATTTCTTGTAAAATACGCTGTTTTACCATCTTTTGTAAAAACCGGAGTCGCTTCATGAAATCTGGAATTCAATGATTTGAATTTCTTTACTTTCATAGAATCAACATCTGAGACATAGATATTCGTAAAATATTCTCCCGTCCAGCTATGTTTGCGTTGGGCGAAATTTCCGGTATCTCGTGCCGAAGCAAAATAGACTTTGTTGTCGTAAACAAAAGTGCCGTAATCTGAAAATTTAGAATTAATTCCGGCATCTTCAATTTTGTAACGGCTTGAATTGGCTTTTATCTCATCCAGATAATTTACATTTTCTTTGTATAATATGCCGCGTCTGTCATCTTTAAATTTGGTATTGAATTCGTCCATGATTTTGTTGGCCTTTTCGTTTTGCTCCGTGGCTTTCAAAGATTGGGCATATCTGTAATAATATTCAGCTTCGACTTTTGTGTTCATGGCAAAGAGTTGATCGTACCATTTTGCAGCGCCTTCAAAATCTGAATTGAAATAATAAGAATTTCCCAGTTTTTTAAACATATCCTCAGACTTGTATCCTTTGGAGGCTACTTTTTCGTACGTCTTTATGACATTGATATAGGCGTAGCTGTCGTATTTTTTATCTGCTAAGTTTATTTTGGACTGCTGAGCGTAGCCCTCTGATGCAACAAAACCGAAAATAGTGATGTAAAAGAGTATAAAATTTTTCATGATAAATGTTTTTAGAAGAAACGAGGGCTTGTTATTTTGCTGTTGTTCTTGAAGAATTCGTATCGAAGAAATATCTCATGCGATCCTGAATTGTAATTATTTAGGTTGGTGGTTTCACGATCGTAACCATATCCTAAATATAAACCATCGGTAATTTGAAAACCGACCATAGCACTTAAAGAAGCGCTCCATCTGTAAGCCACGCCCATTACAAATTTATCGTAGAACATAAAATTAGCTGATACGTCAACCTGTAACGGGGCTCCTTCTACCATTTTGGCAAGAACAGCCGGTTTAAATTTTATATATTGATATTTATCAAGATCAAAGACATAACCTCCCATTAAATAATAATTGATTCTATCTTTGAAAATGGCAATATCATTATCGTCATAACGATTTGTTTCGATGAAATTAGGAACTGATAATCCGATATAAGCTTTATCAGAATGCCAGTAAATTCCCGCTCCAACATTGGGAGAAAATTTATTATCCAGATCCTGAAACTGAGGATCTCCCTGTTGATCCGGATTTAGTTTAGTAACATCCAGATTAAATAAATTCGCTGTTCCTTTTATCCCAAACGAAAGCTTGAAATTCGCCGAAGTCTGAACCGTATAAGAAACATCTACAGAAAAATTGTTCTCATTTGTTGGTCCAATTTTATCATTGACAAAAGAAAAACCAACGCCCAAATTAGAATTGTTGATGGGTGTATTGACAGAAAAGCTGCTGGTTTCCGGCGCACCATCGAGCCCAACCCATTGCGTTCTGTACAACCCAAAAATACTTAAAGCTCCGCGGGAACCTGCATAAGCCGGATTGATGTTTATCGTATTGTACATGTACTGCGTAAACTGAGCATCCTGCTGTGCAAAACCTGCAATTGTTGTAAAAATAATAACGAAGGAAAATAATGTTGTTCTCATAGTTAGATATTTTTTCAATTATTACTATTGATTTTTATCAATGAAAACCCTTATAAACTTGTATTGGTAATAAATAAGGGTTTTCTTTATGAATGAATTCGAATAGTTTTAAATATTTGAATTGTAGTTGTTTGCGTATTTATTTTTATTTTGATAAATATAAATAGCCATCTTTTTTATTAGATTGAATTACATTATTTCCGTCTAAAGATTTGTAATTAACAATATAAAAATAGGTTCCGGTTGGCAGTCCGTCAGATTGTTTAATAGTTGTTCTGCCTCTGGAAGTTCCGTCGAATGCATTGGTAGTATTATTGTAATTGATCGTGTCAAAAACTAAAATTCCCCAACGATTATAAATTTCTACTGAGTTTTCAGGATAACATGTAATGTCATCAATACTATCAATTTTAAAAATATCATTTATTCCATCTCCATTAGGAGAAAAAGCATTGTGAATTATTACGTTTCCGCAAGCTAATACCTGGCAATCATTGTTAATCTGCATATTCAGGATAATGCTTCGCGGACAGTTTTCATTGGTAATTTGATATTCGAATGAATAATTGCCCAATGCTAAACCAAACGGATTGAAGATGTTGCCTTGTAATGCATTACTGTTATTTGTATCAATCCAGTTTCCGGCTGTGGTTGTGTTAACCGGCAAGAGTTCCAATAAATTTATAAGACTGGAATCATTTGTACACGCATCACTTGCTATTTTTACTTCATTTACAGAATTAGGCTGTGTAATAATAACCGTTGCAATTGCAGAACAAATTTGATTTGCGTTAACTGGAAATGAAGCGGTTAAAGTGTAGGTTCCGGCTAATAAATTAGTATTCCCTACAATTTCATTTTCTGCATTCGTAATCACAACAGTAGATCCTGCCGTATTTGTAACTAAAATGGAACCGCTGTTTCCGCCAAAACAAGTAACCGGAGTAGCAATTCCTGATACCGAAATTTTATTTTCTACAGTAAAAGTCTGGGTTAAAATAGTTGTATTGCCCGCACAATCTGTTAAAGTGTAAGTTCTGGTCAGGATATAAGCATTTCCTTCACAGCCAGATGCTCCATTATTAGAATCACTAACCTTAATATCTATATTTTGACTGCAATTATCTGCCGGATTTATTACGTCTTGTGGATTGGCCACCGGAATATCGGCTATGCTTTGTAAATTGGCAACATTTGCCGGAGCGGTTCCTGTTGGTTGAGTAGTGTCTCTTACCGTTATAATTTGAACGTAAGACTCTGTGTTTCCGCTACAATCACTTGTGGTCCATGTGCGGGTCAAAGTATAATTTGTCTCACACTGATTCTGAATACCACTTTTTATTTCAGAAAAAACAATTGGTAAATTTCCGTTGCAATTATCTGCCGCATTCATATTAGCAGGTTCAGGAACAGCATCGCAGGAAACGTTAATATCTGTTGGAAGATCTCCGCTAAATATTGGTTTTGATGTATCCTGAATTGTAATTACTTGTGTGAAAGTGTCAGAAACATTTCCACAATCATCTGTTACAGTCCAAGTATTGGTATAAGTTCCGGCATTCAAGCAAGATCCCGAAGCTAGAAACTGTCCGCTTGTTTTTACAATATTCAAAACATCGGCATCACACAAATCAGAAGCCGTTGGAAACCACGCTTGCGCGGAAGCCAAAGCGGTTAAGTCGCTGCATTCTAAAGTTGCATCCAAAGAAGCCGGAGTAGTTGTCCATGTTGGTTTTGTAGTATCCTGAATTGTAATTACTTGGAAGAAAGTATCAGAAATATTTCCGCAATCATCAGAAACCGTCCAGGTATTGGTGTAAGTTCCGGCATTCAAGCAAGATCCCGAAGCTATAAACTGTCCGCTTTTTTTTACGAT